>Ga0123353_10000528_pt1 | contig 47327 bp, 48 predicted proteins | sample TergutLab28metaG_3_FD_92763 | JGI IMG/M metagenome (GOLD analysis project Ga0123353, IMG submission 92763) | Labiotermes labralis P3 segment gut microbial communities from Petit-Saut dam, French Guiana - Lab288 P3 | ecosystem: Host-associated > Arthropoda: Insects > Digestive system > Gut ... | reverse complement strand
ACTCTTCAACGAAAAGTATTGGGGCAACGCACCACGCGAAGAGTTAGACCCGATATTGGATGTTTGCGTTGAAAATTTCAAAAACAACTTAACCGAAAACGACCAAATTGCTTGCAAAGGAAGCATGAAAGCATTTGTGCGCACCTACACTTTTCTTGCCGCCATAATGCCGTTCAAAAGTCAGGAATGGGAAATGCTCTGCGCCTTTTACAAGTTCTTAGTTGCCAAACTGCCCAAACTTCGCACCGAAGATTGGACGGAAGGGTTATTGGAATCAATTAATTTTGACCAACTGCGCGTATCAAAAAAGGAAGATGCGCAAATTGAACTTGATAATCAAAATGCAGAAATAGAGCCGATTCCACTTGGCAGTAGAGGCGGTAAACCCGACCCCAATTTTGATAAATTGAGTAACATTCTCGACGAATTTAATCAACTTTTCGGCGCCATAGATTGGCAATTTCCCGACAAAGTGCGACAGGAAATTCAGCAGTTGCCGCAGCAATTAGCCGACAACGAAGCATTCAGCAACGCTGCTCGCAATTCCGACAAACAAACTGCCCAAATTGAATGTAATGAAGCTTTGCAGGCTATAATCATTCGCAATATGGCAGCCCAATCCGAATTAAGTCGCTACTTTTTGGAAAATGAACAATTCCGTTCATTTTTAAACGAGCGAGTTTTCAATCAGGCATTTCCGATGGTGAATAGTGTATAACTTTATAGAAAAATAAAAATTCAATAATATGAGCATCATTAGAGAAAAAAAATGCGTTATCTATTATGTGAATGAAAAGAAAAATGACAATAAGCATAGCAATATTAGCACTTTTGGCAAATGCTTTCTCAACCTTCTTCAAAGCAAAAAAAACCAAAAACTGAAATATCAACCGTAAAAACTGACTTTTCCGCACTAAACCCGCAGGAAAACCTGTTGATATGGTTCGGGCATTCGTCCTGTTACATTCAATTGAACGGGAAGCGTTTCCTGATTGACCCTATTTTCAGCGGTTACGCATCGCCTGTATCGTTTGTGAATAAGGCATTTAAAGGAACGAACATATACAACGCCTCAGATATTCCCGACATTGATTATCTTATCATTACGCACGACCATTGGGATCATCTTGATTATAATACGGTCAAGGAATTAAAACCTCGAGTTGGGAAAGTTGTTTGTCCGCTGGGCGTTGGCGCACATTTTGTCCGCTGGGATTTTGCTGCATCGGATATCATCGAAATGGACTGGAATGAGATGACAACGCCTGATTTATCTGTTGAAATATACTGCCTGCCTGCACGACATTTTTCAGGTCGGGCACTGAAACAAAAACAATCGCTTTGGGTATCATTTTTGATTAAAAGCGGGTCGCACACCATTTTCATAAGCGGTGACGGTGGTTATGACACACATTTTGCAAACATCGGCGAACAGTTTGGCGCAATAGACTTCGCGCTGCTCGAAAACGGACAATATGGCAATTCGTGGCGATACATTCACCTGCATCCCGAAGAAGTATTGCAGGCGGGTATTGACCTGCGGGCAAAATACATTATTCCTGTACATCATTCCAAGTTTTGCATCAGTAACCACAGTTGGAACGAGCCGATGCAACGTATCACTGCCGCCAACGATCAATTAGAGAACCCGAAACGAATTTTAACCCCCAAAATAGGTGAAATTGTTTTTTTGAATGATACTACGCAAATATTTACAAAGTGGTGGAAGAGTATAGAGTAAGTTGTTGCCCCTGTTTTAAACACCATTTAAACATCATCTTCAAGTAATTTATAGTAACCATGCAAAACAACTATAATACTGATACAAACTATTTTATACGAAGGGCAACAAATGCCTCAGCAGAATCTTTTAATGCCAAAATTAAAGCCTTTCGTTCACAGTTCAGAGGTGTACAAGATATTCCATTTTTTATTTTCAGACCCGAAAAATTATATGCCTAACAAAACCACACCCACCCGATTTTCCGACTGCCCCTGTTTTATTTATAGAAGGTATAAAAATAATAGCACCTAAAAAAAGATTTAACTGTAATTATATAGACACTTTTTATTTAAAAAAATGTTGTTTCTTTGTAACTCCAAATTTTAGAGTATGACTGTAAACCGATTGACCGCTATATCAGCTATTGACGGAAGATATTACAAGCAAATTTCTGCATTATCTGATTATTTTTCTGAATTTGCCCTACTAAGGGCGCGAACACTTGTAGAAGTCGAATATTTCATTGCATTGTGCGAACTTCCACTGCCGCAGTTGAAAGCTATTAACCCAACCAATTTTGATGATCTGCGTGACATCTATCGTAATTTTTCGGAAAAAGATGCGTTGAGTATATTTGAAATTGAAGAAGCTACAAATCACGATGTAAAAGCAGTGGAGTATTTTTTAAAGGAAAAGTTTGATGCTTTACACCTATCCGAACATAAGGAGTTTATTCATTTTGGACTAACATCGCAAGATATTAACAATACTGCGGTTCCCTATTTAATGAAGGAGTTTCATCGAGATATTTGGTTTGAAGAAATTGAAAATGTGCAACAACTGTTGCGCAAATGTGCGATGAAATGGATGCAAATTCCTATGTTGGCACATACCCACGGGCAGCCCGCTTCTCCCACTACTATGGGAAAAGAATGGTTTGTATTTTACGAACGTGTTGAAAACCAATTAGCATTATTTGAACACATCCCCTTCTGCGGAAAATTTGGTGGCGCGATCGGCAATTTTAACGCCCACCATATTGCTTACCCGGAAATTGACTGGGTAGTTTTCGGAAACAGGTTTTTAGAAGAAAAATTAGGGTTGAAACGTTTGCAAACCACCACACAAATAGAACATTATGACATGATGGCAGCCTATTTCGATACACTGAAACGTATCAACACCATCTTGCTTGATTTTTCTCGCGATGTGTGGACTTATATCTCTATGAACTATTTTATTCAAAAAGTGAACGAAAAAGAGGTGGGTTCTTCGGCGATGCCGCACAAAGTAAATCCCATAGATTATGAAAATGCTGAAGGTAATATTTGCCTTGCCAATGCGCTGTTTGAGGGACTTTCTGCAAAATTGCCGGTTTCGCGCCTGCAACGCGACTTGTCCGACAGCACCGTAACGCGAAATATCGGCGTTCCCATTGCCCACAGCATTGTGGCATTAAAATCGTTGCAACGTGGCATCAACAAACTCACTCTCAACAAAGAAAAACTGAATGAAGATTTGGAAAAAAACTGGGCGGTAGTTGCCGAAGCAATTCAAACTATTTTACGTAGAGAAAATTATCCCGACCCTTACGAGGCTTTAAAGGCTGCCACACGAGGAAAACTCATTACAAAAGAAATGATTACAAATTTTATTGACAACCTTAATGTACAGGAAAAAATAAAAACGGAGTTGAAAAGTATTTCTCCACAAAATTATGTGGGTGTTATTATTTAGAAAAATAGTTTATAAAATCTATAAAGATGTGGGTAAAACAGGAGTAAATACCGGTACCAGACACTGAATATTACGACTCCCAATTATGGTCTGCTCATTTTCAGGAGCGATTTTACAAGATACCGAAGTAGATTTTAGTTCAATAAAATGTGAAATAATGCACTTAATATTTATATCTTTTGAGCATAATATCAATTCGTTAACTTTGTTCTCTTTAATAAGATTATGAACTTCCACTGAAAGGGTGTCTTCAATGGCAATAATAGTTTCAGGTTTTTGGATTCCTGCTTGTGCAATAGTTGCCACTCGCTCAGTCTCAGAGCGACTCCCAACTATGAGAATCCGTCTCTTTTGAATGTTAGCATACTGATAGCCTTTCATTTTAAAAAAATGAAATAGATAACGCAACACATTCATGGCAATAGCAGTCCAAACTGCCCCAAAAATGGTAACTGCACGCGAAAATCTGTATATTTCAGGTAATAAAGCGTATATGAGTAAAATAGCAATGGTGCCGAGTATTATGCCACGATTGGTTTTGATAGTAGAGTAGGGCTTTTTGTATCCTTTGTTTATGGCAACGGAAATAATCCAAATGGCTATATAGCAAGGAATTACAAAATAAAAGTAAAAATCGGGAAAATGGCTCTTTCTATAATGTAAAACTTCAGTTTGCCAATAAAATGCAAATAAAAAAATCCCTCCAAAGCTAAAAAAAACATCAAGAAATGGCAAAAGCAAGGAGGCGGCTACCCGTTTACCTATCGCCAAGGAGGCGCGTAGCCATATTGCAAGATTAAGTATCCAAGTTAAAAGAAACGATCGCTTATTCGTAAAATGTTTTTTTGAAAATATTTGCATGGCTTTATAAAACACAATAACATAATTGATGGTTCCTTTTTTGGTACTTTCGCCTTTATAATGAATGATGCGCGTTTCCGGTAAATAGTAATTTTTATAACCTGCTTGAATGATACGATACGATAGATCAATATCTTCGCCATACATAAAAAATGTTTCATCTAACAATCCTATTTTATCTAAAACTGTTTTTCGAATAAACATAAATGCACCTGAAAGTACTTCTACCGATTGTACGTTATTATTATCTAAATAGGTAAGATGGTATGAGCCAAATTTTTTAGAGCGTGGAAACAGTTTCGACAATCCAAATATTTTGTAAAATGCAACAGATGGGATGGGCAAAGCCCGTTTCGATTCAGGGAGGAACTCGCCGTCTCCGTTAATCATTTTTACTCCCAGCGCGCCGGCATCGGGTGTTTGGTACATGAAATCCAAACATTTTGCAAAAGTATCTTCTTCAACCAAAGTATCGGGATTGAGTAACAGCATAAATTCACCTTTTGCTTGTCTAATCGCCTGATTATTAGCATACGAAAATCCTCTATTTTCAGTATTTGCAATCAGATGAACCCATGGAAATTTTTCTTTCAACATTTCCACAGAATTGTCGGTTGAGGCGTTATCTACAACAAAAACCTCAGCATCAATACCGGAAATCGCTGTTTTTACCGATTGCAGGCATTGTAGCAGGAAATATTTTACGTTATAGTTTACAATAACAATACTGATTTTCATACGACTATATTAAGAGAAGTAAGCTAAATGGGTAATTTTTGATTTTACCTTTTCATTTAAAGTTACATTTATTGTTACTGATAACGGTAGAAAAACATCTACCCGAGAGCCGAATTTGATGATCCCCATTTCGTTTCCCTGTTTGGCAAATGCTCCCTCTTTTGCATAACTCACAATTCTGCGTGCCACAGTACCTGCAATTTGGCGAAACAAAATCTCTTCTCCATTTTTATGTTTTTGAACTACCGTATTATGCTCATTATCTTTGGAGGCTTTTGGCAAGTGAGCAACCAAATGCTTCCCATTTCTGTATTTTACATAAATAATCTCACCATCAATAGGATAACTGTTAACATGTACATTAAGCGGCGACATAAAGATAGAGATTTGTATTCTTTTATCGTTAAAATATTCGGTTTCTACCTCTTCAATAATTTGCACTATTGTACCGTCTGCGGGAGACACAATCGCATTCTCATCTTTCTTCGTTTCTATAGAAGGTACGCGAAAGAAATAGAGAACAAAAATCCAAAAAAGAATGCTGAATAATAGGATCAATCCTTTTAGAAAGAGCGAGATTTCAGTAAAATATGAAATTGCCAAACTCGAAACAACTGCAATAAAGAATGCAATAATTATGGAGACTGTTCCTTCTTTGTGAATTTTATAACTTTTTATCATTTTTACTCCTTAATTGTTATAAAGATAGCGTCTATTTCTTGATTTGATGCGCTGTATGCTACGGCGGTAAGGTAGTGAATTCCTGTGGAAAGTGAATCTGTTGGAATAATGAAATTGTAGGGAGGTGTTGTGAGAGATCCTAATACATTATCCCCAACAAATACTTGTACCTGAACGATTGTCCCTTTATTTGTAGATGCTTCCACAAATACCGAGATAGTTTCTCTTTGCCAAAATTCAGCTCCGCTTTGCGGTAAAAGAATCTTGCAGGTAATTACTTCGGTAATACAGCTATTAAAAGCAAAAAGGGAAAGAAACCCTATACAAAATATCAAAAATTTATTCTTCATAATTAATTACTATTATTTTTCAAAAACAATTTCTTTATTTTGTTTGTCAATAGAATAGGGTCCCCATTCTTCAGAAATAAATTCAGTTCCTACTACAAAAGCAGCGGGGAGTCCTTTTTTCACAATTACCTTCACGTTTTCGGCATAATCATCTCCCATAGCAAGTTCACGAAGATAGATTACGGAGTTTTCAATAATTGAGCCGTCGTCAACTTTAAGCGCTTTTTCGCCCAGTTCAAAATCGTCAATATCAATAATAATCTCGTTCAGTAAATTAGTGGCAGTTTTATAGTCAATGAAGATATCCTCTGTTTTTTTAGCACTCAGTATGAAGTTCAGATTTTTCCCATTCGCTCTGCAACTTCCTGCAACCACCTCTCCATTTATTTGCACGGGGATGGCACGTTTTTTAACCATTGTAACCGGTTTTGGAATAGTTACCGGTGCAATACTATCGTTTTTAGGCACATAATCATCGCGGACAACAAAAAACTCTGTTCTTCGGTTTAGTTGGTGTGCCGGTTCTTGTTGGTCTTTTGGCAACGCATTGATATAGTTGTTATCCAAAGTAACACCTCTCCTAAATTGAAACATCTTTCCGTTATAGGGAACCAAAATATCTTTGTCTAATTTTCGGGGATTCCTTTTTCCATATCCTTTGGGGATGATTCTGGCAGCATCTATCTTCATTTCTTTCACCAAGAAGTCCACACATGATTGGGCGCGTCTTTGCGACAAAAGATCATTGTGGTCGTCTGAAGCACGGCTGTCGGTATGCGATCTAAGTTCAACTACTAAATTTGGGTTTTGCACCAACACAAAATAGAGGTACATCAGTGAGTCTTCATATTGAGGTTTTAAGTCCCATTTATCCAAGTCGTAGTAAATATCGGGCATCACAATCGGGTCTTTCGGAATTCTAGTGAGGAGGAAATCTTGACGGAGATTGGTATCCTCGTTAAAACCAATTGTTGTTTGCAACACATCAGGAATATCCCAGTATCCTGCTCTTTTAACCTTAATAGTATAAGTAGTATTCATCAAGATTTTAGTTCTATCGAAAGCATAGTTTCCTTTCACATCAGTAACCGCTTTATAGGAGGTTCCGTTCGATCCGATTATTTCAATTTCTACACCATCAAGCAGTTGCCTATTCGCATCGTCTCTTACGGTTCCTGCAAGTGTAAAAACGGTAGGGCGCAGTTGGAAGTAGTAGATGTCGTCTCCCCCTTTTCCGCCGGGTCTGTTTGAAGAGAAAAACCCCATTTCTAAATAGGGGGCGTTCGATTTAGGGTCAATAATCTCCTCATCATAGAAAACAATTCCTATTTCATCCCAACAAGAGTTAATGGGATACATCATATTCTGTGGTTCTTGAAATTGTTCATTTTTGAGCACGGAGTAGAATATGTCAAGGCCTCCCATTCCGGGGTGTCCATCGGAAGAAAAATAGAGCACAGAATCTCCGCGAATAGCTGGGAATACTTCATTTCCAGCGCTATTTACGAGTTCTCCTAAGTTCTCAACATTTCCAAACTTGCCTCCTTTTGAGGCTCTGGTAGCTTTGTACAAGTCGTAGCCGCCATATCCTCCTTTCATATCGGAAGCAAAATAGAGTGTAAGTTCATCTAACGATAATGAAGGATGTACGCAATTCACGGTTGAGTCGGCGCAAAGCTCTAATAGCTGGGGTTCAGAGAAAGATTGACCTTTCTTTTCCGAAACATATATATAGCACGCTTTCAATGCTTTTTTGTCAATAGGACACTTGGTGAAGAATATTTCAGAGCCTTTTCTATTTCCGGTGGCTTCACCTTCGTTTACTTCGGAATTTAATATTCCTTCTTCATCTAGAAGCGCGGGATTTGTCCATTCTCCAATCCATTCATTAGTTTTTCCCTTTGGACGATCAATTTTATAAATATCTGAGAACGATTGACCTGTCCATTGGTCGGTTCCTTTTCCGGTAGATCCTTCTCTATTTGAGGTAAAGATCATTTGGTTTTGTTTTTCGAGATTGCTCCAGCGCGGCGCCCACTCATCTTGTTTTGTGTTTATTTTTTTAAAGTTTTCTACTTCATAATTTGTAGGATTATCCATCCATCCTTTCGATTTTCTCACGCCTTCAATACGCGCTTCAATTCTATTGTCTTTGGGTTCTCTTTCCTGATATTTGAGATAATAATCCAACGCTTTTTCATATTCACCTTTAAAGTGTTTAATACTTCCCAGATGGAAGAGAAGGAGTGGCTCATCTTTTTGATGGTTTTTTCTCTCTAACCATGAATATTGGGTTTCTGCTTTTTTCAAATCTCCCATAATACGGTAACATTCGGCAATTTGATATTTTACCCGCTTTGCTTCTACGGGATTTTTACTCAACTTTTTTACACCTTTCTTATAAGCAACAAGCGCCTTGTCGAATTGTTTTCCGGCAAAAGCATTATCGCCTGCCGCAACTTTTTTTTGAGCTAACGCATTAAAAGTAATGCAAATAATTAAAAAAAGAACAAATACTCTATTCATTATTAAAATATGATTTATATATAAGATGGCAAAGAAACATGATTTTTTTAAACGAAAGGGTTTTGGGAATATTATTTTACGACTTTTCGATGAAAAACAATCAGCTATTCCGGTATTTTCGCTGCTTCAGAAAACCAAAAACTTGTGAAAATGGGTTAAATTTCAATTTTTCCGAGTAGTTTTTGTTTCAGAACTGTAGGTGAAATATTTTGCTGTAAATTCCCTTGAATAGAGAGAGAAATTTGTGCTGATTGTTCAGAAACGATTACTGCAATAGCATCAGTTTCTGCTGTAATTCCTACTGCAGATCGGTGGCGCAAACCTACATCCGAAGGCAGCGAGGTTGACTTTGAAACGGGTAAAATGCAACGTGCAGCCGCAATACGATGTTTTTTGATAACCATTGCTCCATCGTGCAGCGGACTGTTTTTGAAAAAGATATTTTCAATCAGTTCTCTCGATACAAGCGCGTCAATAGGTTCTCCTGTTGAAATAATATCATTTAAAGGATTACTTCTTGCAATAATAATTAGCGCACCGGTTTGAGAAGCAGACATTCGTTTACAGGCTCGAACAATAGAATCAATGTCATCTTCAATATCCTCATCTTTATTGCTTCTTGTAAACCATTTAAAAAACTTCCTGTTCCCAAGCATATACAAAAACTTGCGTATTTCAGGTTGAAAGATTATCACCATCAAAATCGCACCCACTTGAATCAATTGTCCTAAAATTTCAGAAAGTACGGTTAAATGAAAAATAGAGACAATTTTCCACACCACATATATTAAAATCAAACCCGTAATTATACGTGAGGCATTAGTCCCACGCAACCAACGAAATAGAAATACTACGATGATTATTACTAAAAAAATATCAACGATGTTTATGATATTTTGGGTAAGAAAAGAAAAAAAAGACATGATATATTGGTTTATGATTAGTGGTAAATGATAATAATATCTTTAAATCTTTAAATCTTTAAATCTCTGAAAGCATCCTCTACAGAGGGGCTCGTAGGCATCTTTTTCACCGAGGAGTACTTGTTTGTCGTTGGCAACGGTTCTATGAGAGTAGTTTGCTAAGTCTCCGCAATGTGTACATATTGCATGCACTTTAGAAACATATTCTGCAACAGCCATCAGTTGGGGCATTGGTCCGAAAGGATTTCCCAAATAGTCCATGTCTAAGCCTGCTACAATCACTCTGATACCTGCATTTGCCAATCTGTTGCATACTCCAATAATCCCATCGTCGAAAAATTGTATTTCGTCAATGCCAACTACTTCAACGGTATCCATCGAAACGTAGAGAAGGATTTCGGTGGCATTATGCACTGGAGTAGATGGCAGTGTGGTGGCATCGTGCGATACCATTTCCGTTTCGGCATATCGCGTATCTATTGCCGGCTTAAAAAGTTCTATTTTCTGTTTTGCAAACTGCGCACGCCTGATACGACGAATTAGCTCCTCCGTTTTTCCAGAAAACATAGAGCCGCAGATCACTTCAATCCACCCTTTTTTATTTGTTCTATTTGCTTTGGTTTCTAAAAACATAATAATAGAAAAAAGAAAAACGAGGCTCAAAGAACCTCGTTTTTTCCTTACATCGCGTTTTATTATTCTTCGGCTGCTTTTGAAAGCATTTGTTGAACATAAATAGCTTTCAATTTTTGGTCTCTTCTAATGACAGAAGGTTTTGTAAATTTTTGGCGAATGCGAAGTTCGCGAACAACACCGGTTTTTTCAAATTTCCTTTTTAATTTTTTTAAGGCTCTGTCAATAGTTTCGCCCTCTTTAACGGATACAACGATCATAAAAAATACCTCTTTTTTTAAAGTTAATACTATTTTTTTTGGGGCGCGAAATTATATTATTTTTTGAATAAAATGAGCTGTATTAAAAAAAGGTTTAAAAAAAACGGTTAAGATATGTTTTTTTAAAAAATCATGTTTATTTGCAAATTAATTTTTCCATATTATGAAAAAACATATTTATTTGATTTTATTATCTTTAGCAATCATTTTCTTTTCATGTAGAGATGATTCCGGCAAGTTTGAAACACAACTTTTCACAAACACACAAATTTCAAGCGCACTATCAGAATGTATTCGTGTTACATCGGATAGCACACTCAATGCACTCTGCATTGTGGACACACTTCATGAAACTCAGGGCTACTATTACTATGATTCTAAAGCATATCGTATAGAATTTCCTGCTGTGGCAAAATATGTAATTGATACACTTACAGCACACGGTTTTGGAGAGGCTCTTGATTCTTTGAACTATAATATTAACAGGGCTGCCGAACAATGCGGAAACAAGATTAAAGCCATGTTTTTAGATCCTTTAGTGAAGAATATCGTTTTCCCTAACCCAAATCTAATATTGAACGGAGGAAATAACGCCATTACAAATTATGTTATAGAAGTTAAACAAAATGATTTTCTCACTCTGCTGAAAACATCCATTTTGTTAGAACAGTTTAATACATGTAATATTAGCTTGTCATGGAATATGTTACAAGAAGAATATTACAAGATAACAGATAAATACTGCTCCATAGATATTTTTTCTTCAACCGCACAACAGATAGTGGACGGTTTTTTCAAAAAAATGAAACTCCAAGAAGAGGCAGTTCGGAAAAATCCTGAATTAAGAGGAAATGAAAAAGGGTGGCTATTTAAGGTGTTTGCCACTTTAGATGAATAAGAGCATTTGTAAGATTCTTATTATGAAAATATTAAAAATAATTAGTTGTTGTTTTTTCTCGCTTTTCTGTGTCGTTTTTTCATACGCACAAAGCACCGATTCCACAACTTTCAATTTACCGGATACAAATTCTGAAACAATAGATTCATATACTTCAGTCCATTACAGAGGCTCTGCGATGATCAACCTCAATGCAAAACCACAAGTGTTCCAGTTCTCAATTGTGTGTGTATTAGACAGTTTTTTGTATGTTCAGTTGAATATTGGAGCAATTGAGGCGGGAAGAGTCTTGATAAATCCTGATAATATTCTGCTTATTAATAGACTACAAAAAAACTATTACCAAGGAGATTATTCCGTTTTCGAAAAACTCCTTGATATGGAATTAGATTTCTTTACGCTGCAAGACATTTTTACCGGTATCCCGATTTTTTATCCCGATGACTTGGAAATTTCCTATCTAATGGATTCAATTTCTTATGAATATCCATTTTTTAGTACACTTAGTTGTGAATACTATCTGCTCTCTCTAAAATTAGATGTAAAAAAAGTAAATTTTAATACTGTGCCGGAAGTAAGCGCTACTATTCCAAAGAATTTTACAGGGATTGAATTTAATGAGTAGTTGTTAATGATTTATGGTTAATATAACTGAAAACTGAAAACTTTAAACTGAAAACTGAAATCCTTGTATTTTAGAAAAGCTATAATATCCGACCTTCCTGAAATAAAGTTACTTTGGAAAACAGTTTTTTTTGATTCCGAAGATTATATTAATTCTTTTATTATTAATTTTGGAATAGAGAACTGTTATGTTTTTGAGATTGATAGTGCGATCGTTGCTATGGCATTTTCATTGCCCACCTCCATAACCTTTCAAATACCAAATAGCAAGTCTCGAACCGCCAATCTATCTTTGCGTTATCTTTATGCTTGCGCAACAAATCCGCAATATCGCCGGCAGGGAATAATGGAAATATTGCTGAAAAATGTTTATGAGGAGGGGTGCCGAGAGAATGTGGCAGGATTTTTTTTGCATGCAGACAACCAAAATTTGGAAAACTATTATCGAAAACAGGGGTTTGAGGATTTTTTTTATAGAAGAGAGATACAGTATTTTTTTAATCACAAAGAGTATGAAGGTAATGCAAAAAAAATTAAGGGTGAAATAAGTTTTATTGAGCCTGACCAATACTATGTAAAAAGGTTAAAAAAACTTGAAGGATCCTCTTTTGTGAACTGGGCTAAACATTTTTTCCGATTTCTTTATGAAACAGGAGTGAAGTTTTGTGAATATAAAAATGTCATTTTTTCTTATAGAACTAAGGGTACAGCTATAGTAATTGATGAATTGCTGGGTGTTGTGCCTGATTTGCAAATTGTAAGATTATTATTGAAACAATTTCCTGATTTTGAAAGTGTTGAAATAAAAACGATAGGCAATGGAAAATGTTTTGGACAGCTAAAATGGTGCTACCCTCAAACGTCAAATCCCGACGGTGTGTATTTTGCATACGCCATGGAGTAAGGGTTAATGGTTAGCGATTAATGATTAATAATTACAAAAAAACTATTTTTGCTCCGCAAAAAATAATGTAGAAATAATGGAAGCAACTACCCCTATCTCCGAACGTATTTTATACGAAGACAATCATTTAATTATTGTACACAAACTTTCAGGCGAGATTGTGCAAGCTGATAAAACGGGCGATGAACCATTGTCGGAAAAAGTCAGAGCTTTTTTAAAAGAAAAGTACCACAAACCGGGTAACGTGTTTGTGGGGATTGTTCATCGTATTGACAGACCTGTGAGCGGTGTAGTTATTTTCGCCAAAACTTCTAAAGGACTTTTTCGTTTGAACGAAGTCTTCAAGAATAGGAAAATCAGAAAGTTCTATCATGCTTTGGTAGAAAACAAGCCTGAAATTGAGGAACAGGTTTTGGAACATTTTATAAAAAAAAATGAAAAACTAAACCGAAGCATTATCTCTAATGTGCCTAAAGAGGGCTATCTGTCGGCATCTCTACACTATAAATATTTAGAACCAACCAAAAATTACCATTTATTAGAAGTAGAACTATTTACGGGGCGGCATCATCAAATTCGGGCGCAACTCGCTGCAAATGGTACTTGTATTAAAGGAGATTTAAAATATGGAGCAAGACGCTCAAACTCGGACGGATCAATCTCATTGCAAGCACAAAAAGTAATTTTTGAACATCCTATTGCTAATAAAATTGTAGAAGTAAGAACCGTGAGAGGATTATTTTAAATGATATTACAAGTGTCAAAATATGGCATACTAAAAAAATAAAAAATAAAAATTTAATGATTTTTTCCTTAGGGTAACGTAATTATTATATTTTCGCCAACTTGTTTGAAAATCTGAGATAGAATCACTTTCTTTGTATATATATAAGGTAGGGTGTTTTCGCTGTTTTCAATCAAAATAATATTTTTTAATTTTATCTTAATGAACATTTTTATTTCAAATTTGAATTTTAAAGTTGGAGACAGCGACTTACAGCAGTTATTCGAAGAATATGGCGAAGTATCTTCAGCTAAAGTAGTTACCGACCGTTATACTGGCCGTTCAAGAGGCTTTGGCTTTGTTGAGATGCCTGACAATGAAGTTGCACAAAGGGCTATCAGTGAATTAAATCAAGTTGAATTTGACGGTAAAGTAATTACCGTTAATGAAGCAAGACCACGCGAAAACAAACCTGCAAGAGGCGGTCGTAACGACGACAGACGTCGCGGAGGAGGTTATGGAGAAAGATCCGGCAATAAGCGCTGGTAATTTAACTCTCTTTTTTTATTACTAAGTACATTTCTTTTCATTATTTAGCATCTTTTTTTTCTGTCAAAGGATCAGAAAAAAAATAATAATAAATTTTGATGTATTTGCTTTGTGTATAGGCTTTAATTTAAAAACAGAACGATGATAAATACCACACTAAAAACCATCCTACATCACCGCTCTATCCGAAAGTTTACGGTTGAAGATATTGATGAGCAAACCTTGGATTTAATTTTAAAAGCAGCCTGCAACGGGTCAACAATGGGTAACATGCAGTTGTACAGCATTGTTGTTATTAAAGACAAAGAGAGAATGAAGCTCATGGCACCTTTCCATTTTAACCAACCTATTGCCACCAATGCGCCTGTAATTCTTACTTTTGTTGCCGATCTGCATCGCTTTAACAAATATTGTGAATATAGAGGTGCTGTAACCGATGCCTATTCAAACTTGCAAAGCTATCACTGGGCGGTTATTGATGCCATCATTGCTGCACAAAACGCATGTGTTGCTGCCGAGTCCATGGGATTGGGAATCTGCTGGCTTGGCACAATTACCTACAACGCTGATAAGTTTGTTGAAGTGCTACAACTCCCTAAGCACACCGTGCCGGTAGCGTGCATTGCCTTAGGTTTTCCAGACGAAAATCCTGAACTTACCGACAAACTCCCATTGGAAGCCTTAGTGCACTACGAAACCTACAACGACTATATCAAAGAGAGTATTGACTGGCTTTATGCTGAAAAAGAAGTCCACGAAAACACTAAGCGACTGTTGATAGAAAATAATTTACCCAATCTCGCACAAATTTTTACAGAGCGCCGGTACACTAAAACTGATAATGAACATTTTGCTAAAGTGCTGCAAAAGATAATTGAGGAGCAAGGTTTTCTTGAATAGTTATTGTATTCATAGATAGAATATTCCATTCTCTGCGAAGCTATAATAGTTTTCATTACAGAGAATTACATGATCAAGCAATTGAATAGATAATAAGAGTGCAGCATCTCTCATTTGTGTGGTTAATGCGATGTCTATTTTGCTTGGGGTTAAGTCGCCCGAAGGATGATTATGGCACATAATAAGTCCTGTTGCTTTCAATTCCAAAGCTTTCAATAGAATGAGCCTAATATCCACTGAGGTAGAAGTGATACCTCCTTTCCCAAAATTCCCCACTCCCAGCACAAAAGAACCTTGATTTAAAAAAAGCACCCAAAACTCTTCATAACTCAAGCGGGCATTTTTTGTTTGCATCAATTCTACTAAGTCGGATGTAGTGTCAATTTTTCGTTTTTGTTCTACAGTAGCTACTCTGCATCGTTTGCCCAATTCAAAAGCAACCAAAAGAGTTATCGCTTTCACTTTTCCTATACCGTTAATTTTCAGCAGTTTATTTATTGGCATTTCAGATAAGCAATTCAGATTATTTTGACAACCTGCCATTAGATTTCGGGCTACATCTACAGCAGATTCATTTTTGGTTCCGCTTCGTAATAAGATAGCAATGAGTTCGGCATCTGAAAGTGATGAAAAACCTAATGATAAATATTTTTCACGGGGTCGGTCTTGTATTGCCCAATCCGGAATCGTAAGTTTTGAATGAGATACTTTTGGGACTTGTGCATTGATCATTTTTTTCTTTTTAACAAGTATGGAATGAGTATTTGTTCAAGTCCACGATGGATATCCACAGGAATCAAATCAATCAGGTATTGTCCACATTTTAATTGTAGTTCCTGGAAATAATCTCCAATAGCTGCTTGATAGTATTCTCTAATATGGTTTGAGTGAAGTTTAACTTCTCCCCCTGTTTCCATATCAATGAACCGGTAGAGGCGATTTTCGAATGCAAAATCAAATTCCAATTTCTTATCGTAGGTATGAAATAACAATACGTCGTGCTTATTATGGCGCAGATGTTGTAAAGCAAGCATCAGCTCATCAGTATTTGTTTGTGATTCAAACATATCGCTAAAAATTACGACCATAGATCTTTTGTGTATCTGTTCAGCGATTCTGTGCAACGTATCTGTAACCATTGAATTACTCCGGGTTTCTTTTGAGATAGGCTGAAGAATTTTTTCGAGTTCACGATAGATCATTTTGAGGTGTGTATCACCGCCTCGGGCTCTTGTGTGTAGTTCTAATATGTCTGAAAAAATGCTCAATCCAACCGCATCTCTTTGCCCTTTAAGTATTTGTATGAGTATTGCTGCAGCATAAATGGCATAAAATATTTTATTCGGATTTTTTAGCGAATATTCATCCCTAAGTGGAAAATACATAGATGAAGAGCGATCAATAACAATATGACACCGCAGGTTAGTTTCTTCTTCAAAACGTTTTACAAACAATTTATCCGTTTTAGCATAGAGTTTCCAATCAATATGCTTGGTTGGTTCGCCGGTATTGTACTGTCTGTGCTCCGCAAATTCAACCGAAAAACCATGCATCGGACTTTTATGGATACCCGTAATAAATCCTTCAACTACTTGTTTAGCAATTAATTCAAGATTTATAAATTGGGTGAGTTGTGTAAAATCAATCAAATAATTCATATTTAAAATTTTTCGGCAAAAATAAATATTTAGTAGTTAGCTGAAATCAGTTTTTTACAAAATTATCAATAGTGTGCAGAAATGAAGGAGACAGATTCCCCATCTCATCTCCTATAATATGGAGGGAAGAGATTACTTCAATGTGGTTTAGCTTTTTATCATATAAAACTATTATAGGATTTGATTGTTGGGCGAGGATACGCCTCGTTGCAGAATTAAGTTTTTTAGTATCGATGAAAAGAGGTGTATATTCTGTTTTTAAAAAAGTATTAACTTCTTTGATAGTTTCTTTTTTCATAAAGTAGGTTGGACAATTTTGAGCCACATTATAGAGTTGGGTGTTATGCAGGCTTTTCTTAGAAAAATAGCTCCATATAACTTTTAAACAAGATGAACATTGTGGATACTGTGAAATAATAAAGATGGCTTTATCATTTTTTATATCATTCAGATTAAAAATATGGTCATCATAGTCTAAGAAGTGTATTGAATCTGCTGAGATGTAGTTCTTTATAAAATTATATGTCTCAATTCTTTCTATTGGCTCATTGTCTCTGTGGTATAAATCCACAGCACTATAAAATTCTTTTTGGGTTTTATTTTTCCATTCTACATTTGCGCTATTATTAATTTGTATAATATACTCATTTAATTGTGCGAATATGACATTTCCTTCTGTATGAGCTGTTGCAAAAGGAAAATAATTTTCGCGGAATCTTTCATTATCATTCAATTTTATGGAATAGGGTTCAACAATAGCTGAATCTCCGATAATTTGAACAAAAAAAGGGGTTACAAATGTTTCCGTAAATACATTTTTATCAATGGCAATCATCAAAAAGCGCTCACAAGAAAAGAGATAAAACAGGTGTATCATATTATAGTCAAAGATTGACAATGTTGAAAACGCGTAGTTTCTTTCGGTAACATCTTCAATAGAATCAAGTTTGATTGCAACCTCTTCGGGGATCTTTCTCCAGTTAGGGATTTTGAGAGTATATTTAGCCAAGAGATCGCCGGTTAGTGAATATTTTTCGATAGCAGGTGCACTCTGTTGAAGGAGATAGAGTGCGTTATTTCCCATTGCGATTACTTTGACGGGAGCAATCTGAAGAAAAAAATGATTGTGTAAGACCAATGACTTCATATTTGTTATTTCGAAGTTTAAAAGACTAACCTTAACCCAGTCAAAACCGGTATCATTCTCAACAAAAGCATGTAAATCATTGTTTGTCAATTCTAATTTTGATACATCTTTCATATAGATTGTTTTACAAAATCTATATTGATTTTCATCGGTGAGGTGGTAAACCCAAACACCTTCATCAACAGCAATAAATAGCAGTGAGTCGGAAACTGCGAGTGCCCAAATCCAGATGCGTTTAAGCGAACCGCCATTTTCAGTATATGCAGCAGAGGGTGAAATATAGTAGGTATTTTCTTCTCCTGTGAATATATTGATTTTATGAATTTTGCCATATCCATTTTTAGTTTGGCACTCGAATCCTTTTTGATTAATAACAAACAGCACACTGTCAGTTGTTGCATAGATATTATTATTAAATTTTGCTTCTAAATTTGCATATAAATTTGATGATGAGGTAGTTGTGAATAGTTCAGAAATATAAGGAATCTGATCATTATTTTGGCAATAAAGGTTTCCTATCAGTATAATCGAAATTAATAGATTGATTATTTTTTTCATTTTACACATAAATTATTTTGGTTTGTTAAAAATGGGGGAGGGTGCACACCTCCCCCAATCATCTCAGGTTTAGGTTTTTATTAGTTTTCGATGGTAGAATGATTAATCATGAGTTGAGTTGTGTTTGTGTAAAACGGTTTCTTATTAGTTAGTGAATTTTATCTCCACTTCCCATTAGAATCCGAGACTTGTTACTTTTGAAATGGTGATTTCTGCTGTACCGTTGCGAATGTTTTCAGAATCATGATCCCAATCAATTTTGAAAAGGAAATACGTTGAATTTCCTCCGTTGTGATCATCACGCAATGCAATTTTCCTTGTAATAGATCCTTGGAAGGCTCCATCAATAATTCGTTCTTCGCTTTCTGAGACAAGGTCTTCGCATGTAGCTTCGACAAGTTCCGGAGCAATTCCTCTTAGGAGAATATAAGCCACAGCATTCCTGTGATAACATATTTTCCAGCCCCAGCCTTTGCAAGTTACAATAAGCCCGTATTGAGAAGGTATTGTTTTTACTTCTTTATAAAAGAATATAAACCAACCTCGTTCATATGATGCAGGAATCTCATCATCCTCAGCACTTTTGATGATATTAATTTTAGTAATAATTTCGGGGTTAGTTGAGGTATACTGGCTATAAGCAGATAAAATGAAAACACTTAAAAGTGTTAATAAAAAGATTTTTTTCATAGTGATTAAGTTTTTTTGAGTTAAATTGAGTTTTTTTATTAGTTTCACTGTCGCAGAATTACTTATTGTAAAAACATCGCTTTTATTTCTTACCTTGTAAGAATTATTCGTAGTTGGAGTGTGTGTAGGCTGTTTCAGGAGTTAAATTAAAGTTTTTCGAGTTGTTGGTTTGAACACCAGGATTGCCGGTCCTGTGATTCGTTTGTTTCAACACCGCAATAATACAACTTGTCACCTCCCTTTGTCAAGTCTTTTGAAAAATTTTATTTTCCAATGAACCAAATTAGTATCAAAAAAAAAATTACAATTCGATTTTTATTGTAAAAAAGATACTTTTTTTTGGAAGAATTTTTCTTAAAAGAACGCGAAAACAAAAAATAATCAGTGTTTTTATTTTCTTTTATTTGCAATTTTGCCAATTTAAGCACGTTAATTTTGGGTATTCTTGTATAATAATCCCATATAAAAATATTAAGTATGAAAAAAATTATCCACACCGAAAAGGCTCCTAAAGCAATTGGTCCTTACAGTCAAGCCATTGAAGCAAATGGAATGTTGTTTATTTCCGGCCAGATTCCGGTTAACCCTGCAAACGGAGAGATTCCGGAAAGTATTGAAGAACAAACAGAACAAGTAATGAAAAATATTGGAGCCATTTTAAATGAAGCCGGATATGGTTACGAGCATGTAGTAAAATCTACTTGTTTGTTGAGCGATATGGCTAATTTCAAGGTAATGAATGATGTTTACGGAAGATATTATGAAGTTGGCCCGCCTGCACGTGCTGCTTTTGCAGTTAAAACACTCCCTTTGAATGTATTGGTGGAAATTGAAACGATTGCTGCAAAGTAGCTTTCAACTACTTTTGAAAATTTGTTCAATATCAATATCTTTAAACACAGCCCTCCCTTTCTCTGTTAAAATTGGTTCAAAAAGGTAGGAAATAAATTCGGTATAGATTATATTACCGCTTAATAATAGGAATAAAGTGTTGAATAAAAAATAGTAAGCAAAAACTTTGAGATCAGATTCAAAACAAAACAGTCCCTCTGATATTCCTATTCCGAACAAGGTTTCTAATTGCCTGATATGAGGAGTATCTTGTATAAATTTTTGTAGAAAAATTTCTTTAGTCTTCTGAAAAAAATGAGTTTCATTGTTTTTGCAGTACTGTAATTCAAATAAAAAGATCATCAACTTTTCCACAGCATTATTAGCAAATTCCATTCGCTGCATCATACGGACATTAGATTTTGTTTGCCAATAATCTACTACGCAAACTTCTAAATTTTCTTTAGATAGATACCTATTGAACAAGGTTTTTTTTGTAACTTGAACAACAGAGGCCAATTCTCGCAAAGAATGGTTAAAGCCATTGGCTAAATAATATTTATAGATAGGTTCAATTTTTGAATAATTATAATTCATGATCAGGGTAAAAAGATTATAAGTTTAATAATACTTGAATAATTGGCACAAAAATATATATTATTACATTCAATAATACATTTTTTAATTCAGACACAGTATTTGTTTTTTGAAAATGCTATTTTTGCACTTTCTTAAATATTAATTTTTTCATTATGGAACAACATCTACATTATCAACGCAAACCCGAATCCGGAAGCCGTAAATTTTGGCGCGTAGTATTCGGTTCAATGGTAGGTATTACACTTGCCACAATTCTTTTAACATTTCTTAGCATTTTTATTGCCTTGGGCATGGTGGCCTCTTTTACTACCTCTTCAATCCCAATCATTAAAAACAATTCTATTCTTAAAATTACTTTAAGCGGTAATATTGAAGAAAGAGGCGAAGATAATCCGTTTGAAAACACTGCTTTTGAAAGCTATACGTCAACCGCCACCGGACTGGACGATATCTTAAACTGCATTACAACAGCCACAAACGACCCTAACATCAAAGGTATTAGCCTCGAAATTTCTACTTTGGCTTCTGCTGGTACTGCTACCTTAACTGAAATCAGAACCGCGTTAGAAAAATTCAAAAACTCAGGAAAATTTATCTATGCCTACAGCGAAAATTATTCGCAAAGAGCCTATTATTTAGCCTCCATTGCAGATAAAGTTTTTGTGAGTAATTTAGGAAATGTGGACTTGAAAGGATTGGCTTTTCAAATCATGTTTTACAAAGGCTTATTAGAAAAATTGGATATTGATGTTCAAATTGTTCGGCACGGAACTTTTAAAAGTGCTGTTGAACCTTTCATCTTAGATAAAATGAGCGCAGCAAACCGCGAACAAATGATGCTCTTGGTTGATAATTTTTGGAATAAAATTACTTGTGATATTTCAACTAGCAGAAATATTTCTGTGGATGAGATAAACCGAATTGCCGATCAGTTGCTTTGTGTGAACGCAAAAACCTGCGAGCAGCTCCGATTAGTAGATGGAATTATGTATCCTTCAGAATACCAGAATTTTTTGAGAAATGAGTTGGGGCTAGCTGAAAATGCTAAAATTAACACAACCTCAATTAACTCTTACAAAAAAATAGCTGCTGTAAAGCAGAAAGCAGAAAATGTGGCCATCGTGTATGCATTTGGAAACATTATGGATGGAAAAGGTGATGATAAAAATATCTATTCCGAAAACCTTTGCAGAGAGATTCGGAAAGCGTATCAAAACAATAAGGTAAAAGCGATTGTGCTGCGTGTTAATTCGGGAGGGGGAAGCGCAATGGCTTCAGAAATGATTTGGAACGAAATAGAATTGGCAAAAGCTGCCGGAAAAAAAGTGGTTACCTCTATGGGCAATTATGCCGCTTCGGGAGGATACTACATCGCTTGTAATTCCAATTATATTGTGGCACAACCTAATACATTAACAGGCTCTATAGGCGTACTCGGAGTGATCCCTTCTCTCCAAAAAATGTTGAAAAATAAGTTTGGAATTACTCTCGATGTGGCTAAAAGTAATCCACATGCCGACTATATGTCAGGAGTGGGTCGTCCATTAGATGAGTTAGAAATGAAGAAACTAACCTTCCAAATTGAAGATATTTACGATATATTCACCAAACGGGTTGCAGAAGGAAGACAACTGCCTATTGAAGAAGTGTATAAAGTTGGCGAAGGAAGAGTTTGGTCGGGAATTGAAGCGCAAAAATTGGGTTTGGTTGACCAATTAGGAACAATAGAAGATGCTATTGCCAAAGCCGCCGAATTAGCAGAACTTACCGATTACGGAATTATTACCTACCCAAAACAACAAGACTTCTTCACGAGACTATTTTCCAAAGCAGATTCAGAAACTAAAATAGAAAAAGCCTTGCAACAACAACTCGGTGATCTTTACTTTACTTACAAAGGGGTTAAAACCATCACCGAAACTACCGGCATTCAGGCAAGGCTGCCGTTTGAAATTGTGATTAATGATTAGTGATTAATGGTTACCATTAAACTATGTTTTTAAGCGCATTTTATATCTATCTTTGGGTAATGATTGCGATAGCCATCGCAACTTTTATTACCTTGTATCACGTGGAAGCCGGATATGGCATGTTACGAAATGAAAAATGGGGCAAAACTATTAACAACCAATGGGCATGGTTCTTCATGGAACTCCCTATTTTTTTGGCTATGATTGTTCTATGGCTATCTTCGCCATATAAATGGAATGTTGTTCCTTTAGTTTTTTTACTTATTTTTCAATCGCATTATATTCAGCGTACACTAATTTTTCCGTTTTTACTTAAAGGGAAGGGACGAATGCCTATCGGGATTATGTGTTTGGGAATCTCTTTTAACATTTTAAATGCCATGATGCAGGGTTATTGGATTTTCCATGTGGCATATATTCCAGATTCTCCGGCGTTGTTTGTGCAGGCTGGAACAGGTTGGTTTCACTCATGGCAGTTTATTCTAGGAACCTGTTTGTTTATTGCCGGCTACTTTATTAATCTGCGTTCAGATTATATTATCAGACATTTACGGAAAGACCCGGAAGATACTAAACACTATTTTCCTAAGGGCTTTATGTTTAAATATGTAACCAGCGCCAACTATTTCGGCGAACTGGTAGAATGGTTAGGCTTTGCTATATTAACTTGGTCTATCCCGGGTCTGGTATTTTTTGTATGGACATTTGCCAATTTAGTACCTCGCGCTCACGCAATACATAAACGCTATCAAAATGAGTTTCCCGAAGAGATGAAAAAAAGAAAACCAAAAAGGATAATTCCGTTTATCTATTAATGAATTATGATTGAGCAAAAGAAAAATATCCTGTTTATTATCAATCCAATCTCCGGCGGACACAATAAAGCAGATATTGTTAAAGCAATTCCTAAGTTTATTGATAAAAACAGGTTCAATATCTCTATCGAACATTCTAAACATCCGGGACATGCTAAAATAATTGCCAAAAACGCAGTAGAACAGAATATAGATATTGTGGTAGCAGTAGGGGGAGATGGTACGATAAATGAGATTGCTTCACAATTGGTAAACACAAATACAACATTAGCAATTATCCCGTGCGGATCCGGAAATGGATTGGCTCGCGATTTGGGAATTTCTATCCGGTATGAAAAAGCAATTCAACAAATTAATACATTGAAAACAAAAAAAATAGATGTAGGAATTTGTAACAATCAGTATTTTTTCAGCCTCACCGGTGCGGGATTCGATGCAAAAGTAGCATACGATTTTAATAAAGGTTTTAAAAGACAGTTCTTAGGATACGCATGGTATATTTTGAAAGACTATTTTAATGCGAAAGAACAACTTTTTGAAATTGAAATAGATAATGAAAAAATAATAGGAGATCTCTTCTTTATTTCTATTGCAAATTGTTCTCAGTGGGGCTATAATGTGAAAGTTGCACCTAATGCAGAGTTAGATGATGGCATTTTTTCTGTTAATTTTGGGAAAAAACCATCGTTCTTCTCTCTTATCCCTTTTGGATTCAAAATGTTGTCCGGTAAAATTAATACCTCTAAATATATTACTCTAAAAAAAGCTTCTAAAATCATTATTAGTTCAAACCATCAATTTTTCTATCATCTTGATGGAGATTCAAAAGGTATTTCCCAAAAACTAGAACTAAGTATTTTGCATAAAGCGCTGAATATAACTGCAAAATAACTATCTGTAAAATTATTTTATTTTTGCACTCCGTTTTTTTCAACAATGAGAAACCATAAACTATCTTCCCGTTTTGCAAAGGCTCTTTATGATTTTGCTTCAGATACTAAGAATATTGAAACTGTTTATCAAGATATTTTATTAGTTAAACAGGTACTTACTGATAATCAAGAGTTAAAAATTGCCTTAGAAAGTCCCATCATTCCGGAAGATAAAAAACAAAAAATTTTTAATAAAGTTTTTACTAAAAATTTGTGCGATTCAACATTTAAGTTTTTTACACTCATAATTAAAAAGAGAAGAGAACCCCAGCTATTGATGATTTGTGTCCATTTTATCAAACTTTATTATGTTAGTCACAATATTAAAGAAGCCTATATTACTACAGCAGAGCCGCTCTCAGTTGAGATGAAACAATATTTAAAAAACTATATCGAAAAAGATTCTCCTTATACTTTTATTTTACATTTTACAGTAAACCAAGATCTTATTGGCGGAATTATTGTTAAAGTTGACGATTTATACTTTGATGCAAGCATAAAAACTAAAATTAATAAATTGAAAGTCGAATTTTCAAAAAATTCCTACACCACTGGATTTTAACCATTAACCTTAAACTTTATACATTGAACCTTGAACCTTTCTATAAAACAGCAAACTCTCTACCTTCCGCTGTAAAATTGGTGGTGGTTTCTAAAATGCGTCCTGTGGAACAGATTGAGGAACTGTATCAAACAGGGCATCGGGTTTTTGGAGAGAACCGTCCGCAAGAGTTGAAAACTAAATATGAGGCATTGCCCAAAGATATTGAATGGCATTTTATCGGACATTTGCAAACCAATAAAATTAAATATCTTGCGCCTTTTGTTTCTTTAATTCACAGCATTGACAGTTTTTCTTTGCTGCAAGAAGTGAACCGTCATGCTAAAAAAAACAGCCGCATCATTCCTTGCTTGTTGCAGTTTTTCATTGCACAGGAATCTACAAAACAGGGGCTTTCATGGGAGGAGAGTGTAGAGATGTTTGAAAGCCCGTTTTTTTCTTCGTTAAAAAATATAAAAATAATCGGCGTAATGGGTATGGCAACTTTCACCAATGATAAAACACTAATTCGGAAGGAGTTTAAAAAATTACGTGAATATTTTACGTTACTTAAAACACAATATTTCATAAACGATCCTGATTTCAAGGAGCTATCTATGGGTATGAGCGATGATTATGTGATTGCCGTTGAGGAAGGAAGCAGTATGGTGCGCGTAGGAAGTGCATGTTTTCTATGAGTTTTGCAGAAAATACTACAATATTTCTCGAATCACCTTTGAATACAACCCATATTCAATAGCATGTATTTTTTGCTCAATTTCTGCTAGTGTTTCATTTCCTTCGACCTTAAAACACTCTTGTGCAATGATTTTCCCTGTATCAACGCCGGCATCTACATAATGTACTGTTACTCCAAATATTTTTACTCCATATTGATAGGCTTGTTGAATGCCGTTCTTCCCCGGAAAAGCAGGCAACAAGGCAGGATGAATATTAATGATACGATTGTGAAAGGCTTTAAGTAGCACATCTCCAATTAAACGCATATAACCTGCCAATACAAGAAGTGAAACGTTTTTTTCAATCAAATAAAATGCAATCTCTTTTTCGTACTCCTCTTTTGAAATATAGTTTTTCGGGTCAAACGAAAAAACGGGAATATTATGTCTGTGTGCGCGTTCCACAGCAAAACAGCTTTTTTGGTCTGTAACCAAAGTAGCTATTTCTGCAATTAAATTTCCTTTTTCAATTTCATCAATAATTGCTTGAAAATTGGATCCATTACCGGATGCAAATATTGCTATTTTTTTCATAATCTAATAATCTAATCACCTAATCATCTAATCATCACATTTCCATCTCCTTCCACCACTTTTCCTATTTCAAACACTTTTTCACCATGATGGCTTAATATCTTCATAGTGGAGATTACATCTTCTTGTTTTACAATTAGGATCATCCCAATACCCATATTGAAGATGTTGTACATTTCGCGATGCAGAATATTGCCCCATTTCTCTAAGAAGTTGAAAACAGGTGGTTTTTCCCAACTGTTCTCTATAATTTCAACTCCTTGATTTTCTTTCAACACACGCGGAATATTTTCATCGAATCCTCCTCCTGTAATGTGGCATATAGCGTGAATATCAATAGTTTTCAGTACTTCAAGCACGGGTTTTACATAAATTTTTGTGGGTGTAAGTAGCACTTCTCCTAATTTACCATTTAGTTCATCATAATGACGATGCAGATCAAAATCATGGTCTTTCATCACAATTTTACGCACCAAAGAGAAGCCATTTGAGTGAACGCCTGAAGATTGGATTCCGATCAATATATTACCGACACTCACTTTAGTTCCGTCAATCAGTTTTGATTTTTCAACTGCGCCAACAGTAAAACCGGCGATATCGTATTCTCCTTCTTGGTACATATCTGGCATTTCGGCTGTTTCGCCTCCAATGAGGGCACAGTTTGCCAATATGCATCCCTCTGCAACTCCCTTCACAATCTGTTCTATTTGGGCTGGATTATTTTTGCCCACTGCAATATAATCTAAAAAGAAGAGCGGTTGTGCACCTTGTGCCAGCACATCGTTCACACACATTGCCACAACATCTTGACCAATAGTATCGTGTATGTTCATCTGAAACGCCAATTTGAGTTTAGTTCCCACCCCGTCTGTACCGCTAACCAATATGGGCTCTTTCATAGCGAGCGCAGAGAGATCGAACATTCCTCCAAAGCTGCCGATATTACCCATCATACCAAGTCGCTCAGTTTTAGCAATATGCTTTTTAATTCTGCGAACCGATTCATAGCCTGCTTCAAGAGAAACTCCGGATTGTTCGTAGCTTTTTGCCATTGTATTTTTATTAAGCGGCAAAAGTATCTTATTTATTCAAATATGAAATATAAATTTAAGTAAAAAGCTCTTAAATATTTTTGATTGATGCAAAAAAATTTATCTATCGAATGTTATTGAAAAATTTCATGTTTATTTGCGATGTTATTTTTAAAACATAATTATATGCCGGAAAAAATTAATAACATGGATTTTAGACAACACATTTTACAAGGTATTCCGCAAGAACTTCCGATTCCAAAACCGTACGACACAACGGTGAGCCATGCGCCCAAACGCAAAGATATTTTAACACGGGAGGGGAAAAAATTGGCATTGCACAATGCGTTACGTTATTTTAAACAGGAATGGCACGCTGTTTTGGCTACCGAATTTGCCAAAGAATTGCAAGATTACGGTAGAATTTATATGTACAGATTTCGTCCTGATTATGAAATGTATGCCCGTCCTATTGAGGAATATCCTGCACAAACCAAACAAGCTGCTGCCATTATGTTGATGATTCAAAACAATTTGGATAATGCGGTAGCTCAGCATCCCCACGAGTTAATTACCTACGGTGGAAATGGCGCTGTGTTTCAAAACTGGGCGCAATATCTGCTTTCTATGCAGTATTTGGCAACGATGACCGAAGAACAAACACTCGTGCTCTATTCCGGCCATCCGTTAGGCTTGTTTCCCTCACACAAAGAGGCTCCCCGCGTTGTGGTTTCCAACGGAATGGTAATCCCAAACTACTCTAAACCTGACGACTGGGAGCGTTTCAACGCACTTGGCGTGTCGCAATACGGACAGATGACCGCAGGCTCTTATATGTATATCGGTCCGCAAGGGATTGTGCATGGCACTACTATCACTGTCTTGAATGCAGGGAGAATGTTGCAGGGAGAGATTGCCGGTAAACTGTTCATTACTGCCGGATTGGGAGGTATGTCGGGCGCACAGCCCAAAGCCGGAAATATTGCAGGAGTAGTGTCTGTTACTGCAGAAGTAAATCCTGCAGCAACTAAAAAACGCCACCAACAAGGATGGGTGGATGAAGTATATGATAATTTAGATGAACTGTTTGAGAAGGTGAAAAATGCGCAAACGCTGAAAATAGCGCGCTCGTTTGCCTACGATGGAAATATTGTGGATTTGTGGGAATATTGCGCAAAAAATAATATTCACGTGGATTTAGGCTCCGACCAAACTTCGCTGCACAATCCTTGGGCAGGCGGCTATTATCCTGTGGACTACTCTTTTGAAGAAGCAAACAAGCTGATGGCAGAGGAACCGGACAGATTTTACGCTGCCGTTCAAAACTCGCTGCGCCGACACGTGACTGCCGTGAATAAGCTGGCAGAGAAAGGAATGTATTTCTTCGATTATGGAAATGCGTTCCTGTTAGAGGCGAGCCGCGCAGGAGCAGATATTCTAAAACCTGACGGAAAATTCAAATATCCATCTTATGTACAAGATATTATGGGGCCGATGTGCTTCGACTATGGCTTTGGACCCTTCCGCTGGGTGTGCTCATCAGGAAAACCGGAAGATCTGGATACCACCGACATAATTGCGATGGAGGAGCTACAGAAAATAAGTGAAGACTCCCCACAAGAGATTAGTCAGCAGATGCGCGACAATCTTACTTGGATAAAAGGGGCGAAAGAGAACAGGTTGGTGGTTGGTTCTCAAGCCCGTATATTATATGCAGATGCAGAAGGGCGTATTAAGATTGCCGCTGCTTTTAATAAAGCCATTAAAGAAGGGAAGATCAGTGCACCGATTGTGCTGGGACGCGACCACCACGACGTGTCCGGCACAGACTCTCCGTATAGAGAGACCTCCAACATTTACGACGGCTCCGCTTTTACTGCCGATATGGCAATTCATAATGTAATAGGCGATTCTTTTCGCGGTGCCACATGGGTATCAATACACAACGGAGGTGGAGTAGGATGGGGAGAAGCGATAAACGGTGGTTTCGGTATGTTGCTGGACGGTTCGGAAGATGCTGATAAAAGACTGAAAAATATGCTCTTTTGGGATGTCAATAACGGCATTTCAAGACGCGCATGGGCACGAAACCATGAAGCAATATTTGCCATAAAACGCGCTATGACCGAAAATAAAAACCTAAAAATTACACTGCCAAATTTTGCAAATGTAGAAATGATTGACAAAATTATTTTTTAGTCGCTCCTTAATAATAGCGCAAACATCTGGCTATTAATAAATTGATTTATAAAAAGTGTTATAAAATCCACCCATTAAGGAAAAAAATAAAAATTATCTATTTTTCCCTTCATAGAAAATATATTCCACGCATAAGATGATAAATGTGGTAAAAAGTGTGTTCACTGCTGAACTCCATATTATGCGCCACCACTGATTCCATTGAAATACTTCTAAAGCTGTTACTGTAAGTTGATGAATAAACACTAACAGAAGAGTATATACTAAAATCCATTGAAAATCTTTAACCCCGGGAACTGGTTTTACTCCGGTTTCTAAAGGTTTGAATCCGTTCAAAATGAGAATAATATGTGGACGAAGAAATACCATCAAAACACAGGCAAATGCTTGTATTCCGTAAGTTCTTAAAAAAGCGTCAACAATAAATCCTGTAACAAATGCAATGATATATTGTCCTGATTTTGAAGTTTCTAAAGGAAGTAATATTAGAAACAGCAAATAAACAACGGGATTAAGAAAGCCAAACCACTGAACATAGTTAAAAACAAATACCTGCAATAGTATTAGAATAATAAAACGAGAAAAATTTTTAATGAATTTATTCATTCTTAAAATTTGTCTTTAGCGAATCTAACTCAGCTTTGTAAAGATTTGAAATAAGATAAACGTTATACAAGTTTCTAAAATCGGTAACGAGTCTAATTTTTATAGTTAAAAAAGTATTAGTAGGGTTATCATATTTTTCAATGACAGTTCCAATGAGGACATCTTTAGGGAAAACATCCGAATAGCCGCTTGTAACTACGGTATCTCCCACAGTAACCATCAAATGTTGTGGAATATCAATTACTTGTGCAATTGTCGGGTCGGGATCTACCCACACGACAGTTCCAATTTGGTTAACAGGTAATATTTTTGCGCTCACGCGAGAATTGGGATTTAACAATGAGATTACAGTACTGAAATTTTCGGAAACATCGCTTACTACTCCCACTACACCATTTGGTGAGAGTACTGCCATATCCGGAACAATACCCTCTTTTCTCCCTTTATCAATAATGATATAGTTATTAATTTTATTGATAGTATTGAAAACCACGTGAGCAGTTGTAATATCATACATTCTGCGCTTATTTTTCTTTTCTCCCGAAAAAACAGTATGAATGGTATCTTCTGAAAAAATATACATACTCTCTTTTTCTTTCAATAAGACACAATTTTGCTCCATTAAGTAAGTGTTTTCACTTGAAAGATGAAGTTGTTTATAAAAGAAATTTGCAAATTTTTGAATAGGTCCGGTAATCTCTTGTGCAGCGGTAGAAATTACAAAATGTTGATAATTGTTGTTTTTATAGATTAACATGAACGCAAAAAGCAGCAACATAAAAAAAACAATCAGATGAAAATAGCGCTTAAGGAGTTCTCTAAAAATGTTCATGTGAATTTAAAAAAGTAGAATGGACAGGAAAACTTAATGGACAAGAAACACATATAGTTATCCATACCAAGCCAGTAAAATAGTAGTTTGTGTGTTATTCAGCTATTCTTACCGACAAGATCATAATATCGTCTATCGGTCTATCTGCCTGATCTTTCGATTGGGCGGCAATTTTATCAACAACATCCAATCCTTTTGTAACTTCTCCAAAAATAGTATATTGCCCATTTAAGTGAGGCGCTCCGTTGGGACCATCCACAATATAAAACTGTGATCCGGAAGAAGCACGTTGCGGGTTAACATTGTCTCCTTGTCGTGCAGCTGCAACAGCTCCCCTTTTGTGTGTGAAATTGGGCAAAATCTCGGCTGGAATTGTGTATCCGGGCCCTCCCATGCCCAAACGCTGTCCTTTTGCGGCATTCTTCGAATCAGGATCGCCCGTTTGAATCATAAAGTTTTGAATAATCCTGTGAAACAATACGCCATCATAAAAACCGTCGGTTGCCAATTTGATAAAATTGTCGCGGTGCTTCGGCGTCTCATTATAAAGGGCAATCGTAATTGCGCCCAAAGATGTTTCGATAACTACCTCAGTTAATAGATTGTCTACTTTTTGAGGAATCTCTTTTTGAGGTTCTTCAACTGCCATTGTAGTGGCTACAGATTGCGTTTCTGTTTTGTTAGTTTGAGCAGTACAGCTTACAGAAAGCATTAATGATAAGATTAATAAAATTGTGATGTTTTTCATATTTAATAAATTTATTGGTTAACGTTTAATGTTTATGAATTATTATTGGTCAGATTAAAAAATATTTTTTTTAGAAAATCACCTTAGGAACAGTTGCTAAGATATATTTTACTTATTTCGCGTTTTTAATTAACCCCACAAAAAAACACGTATGAAACCCAAAATGGTCATTGGAAATTGGAAAATGAATAAGTCGTTTGAAGAAGCAGACGATTTGATTATTGCCATTAGCGAGCAAATAGCCGGATTGCGCTTAGAAACCGGCGTAGTTTTATGTCCCCCTTTTATCTATTTAGAGTTAGCCACCGATCATGCAGAGGAGGCTGATTTTACCGTTGGCGCACAAAATTGCAGCGAATTTAATAATGGAGCGGTTACCGGCGAAATTTCTGCCGAGATGCTGGCAAAACTTAATGTTGAATTTTGTATTGTTGGACATTCCGAAAGGCGTAAATTTTTCAACGAATCGAACCAGACAATTGCAAAAAAAATAGATATTCTGCTAGAAAACCAAATAGTTCCGGTGGTGTGTTGCGGCGAAGTGCTTGAAGAACGAAAAGCTAATCTTCATTTTGAAGTTGTAGAAAAGCAGATCACAGAAATGTTGTTTCATTTACCCAAAGCAGACTTTGAGAGTGTAGTAATTGCTTATGAACCGGTATGGGCAATAGGAACAGGCGAAACTGCCACAGCAGAGCAAGCCGAAGGAATGCATACTCTTATTCGCCACCTTATCGAAAAAAAATATGGAACAGAAACTGCATACTCAACCTATATTCTCTATGGAGGAAGTTGCAATGCCCAAAATGCGCTGGATCTCTTTACGCAACCCAATGTAGATGGTGGATTGATAGGTGGTTCTTCGCTGAAAGCTGCAGAATTTGTTGCTATTATTGAAGCTGCAGAAACAGTACTAAAAGAGAATTAATACCATCATCCGATTTAGAAAAGATTATAAACCTATCACTTTTAGTCACCCATCGGAACTTCTCCTGTATCCACATCTCGCATCTGTTCTCTGCGTTGTTTGTAGTTGTTTAGCCTGTAGGTTAAGGTTAAGTTCGCCTGAAGCACACTGCGCCAACGTGTGCTGGTAGAATAGTAGCCACTTGTTGGTTTTGTATAATCGTAAGAGGTAACAACTGTTTTGGGATTGTAAATAAGATCACGAATATTTAAACTTATTGACATGGCATTCTTTAGGAGTGATTTTTTGACGCCGAGGTTGAGCGAATATTGTGCATTGCGCCTTCCTTGCCCTACACCGCCGCCTCCCCAACCCATACTGCCGGTAGTAATTGATCTTGAACGAAAACGAAAATTTAATTGTAAATCCCAACTTTTTGGCAAATTAAAAGTTTGATTTAGCCGGAATCCATACGCCCAGTCGTCAGATAGATTCGGATCTATCAAATCATCGCTGTTAATTTGCACATAGTAACAATCACCGCTGAAACTAAGACGCCAGAAGTTGAAAAACCGCTGTCCGTAGCTCAATTCCAACCCAATACTTTGACTCTTATTCAAATTTTGCGAAGAGGTTAACGTATAAGTAAATGTATCCAATCCCAAATAGTTATCATCAATAGGCAAGGTATAAAGGGTCCCATCTATCAGCGTATAATAAATGAGTCCGTCTTTAATATGAGCTTGCCTCATTTCTGTATAGCGTGTAATCAAATCGGTTCTTTGGCGATAAAAAACAGTAGCATTAAACGATGAATTCTTAATATTCATAGAGTATCCTAGCTCCACATTATTTGCAAACTCGGGACCCAAATCAGGATTTCCCATGCGTAGATTTTGCTTGTCGGAGATATCCACAAACGGGTTTAAACTCCAAAACCTCGGACGAGTTACCCTTCGTGAAAAACTTAACTGCATAGAGTGATAGTTATTGATGTCATATCGAATATGGATAGTAGGATAAAGAATATTTTTTGGTTTTAAATAGTTTTTTATATAGGATTGAGATTCGGCGTTGGCAGGAAAAAGCTCTGACCATGTATTTGCAAATTCGCCGCGTAATCCTAATTGTACTTTCAATACTTTCCAAAACGAATTTGAATAGATGAAATATGCAGCATTGATTAACTCTTGATAGAGAAAATTGTTTCTTTGTTGTTTATTTTCGGAAGCATTTTGTTCTGAGTTTCCGTAGTACAAACGATAATCCTGTTCAATGGAGCGATACGAAATTTTGTAGCCGGCTTCAATGCGCCCTCCATTTCCTACAGGAGTAATGAAATCCACCTGTGCCGTAGCGGTACGGTTGAGCATGTCGGTATAAGTTTTTTGAAAATAATCGGGCAATGTATCAGGCAGCGTAAAATGTTGTAAATATTGATTCCATTGTTTTCCAAACATTTCTGTATAATAGAGGTCTGAAGTCAATTCCATCCCCTGTTTGTCAAAAGTTTTTTTATAACTGATATTTCCGGAAAAGTTGTTTCCGTAGCGATTCCCTTTTCCATTTTGCATGTAATTATTAAAAGATTGTTTTTCATTTAAAATCCAACGTAAATTATCTGCTGCCAGATTGCTTGTATCAATGTTATCGTAGCGGTTGTATCCGAAAGAGAATGACAATGTATTTTTTTTATTAATAAAATAATCTAATCCGGCCCGCACATTATTTCCAAAAAATTGTGAGTTATATTCACTTTCTTGTACCAAATAGGTAGAGTCAGCAGGAGTTTCTGCATTTCTTTGAAACCATGTAGTACGTTCCAAGTCACCGGAATTTCGCCACTGACCGCTTCGAAAATTGTAGTTCAAAAACATCGTAACTTTATGATAGGAATAATTCAGATTTGCAGATAGGTTTCCTCCATCTAAGTAGAAATTTTTTCTAAACACCGAAGTGGCTAGTCCGCCACTAAAATAAGCGTTAAATCCGGGTTGTTTTTTCTTTTTAAGAATCACATTTATTATCCCGCCCATGCCGTCAGGGTCTAAGCGTGCAGAGGGGTTTGTAATTACTTCAACACTTTCAATATCTGAAGCGGGAATTTGATCCAATGTAAGGTTTGTGGGTCTTCCGTCAATCAAAACGGTAACATTACCGGTACCTCTTAGCGACACATTTCCTTCAATATCAACATCTACCGATGGTATTTCGGCTAATGCCTGCACAGCAGTAGCTCCTTCAGTAATAATACTATTTTCTACATTATATACTTTCTTATCCAAATTTTGCTGTAACATCTCTTTTTGTGTAGTAATTTCTACTGATTTAAGTTGTTGAGGACGTTGGGTAATGGCAAATTGCCTCAACATAAAACGGGGGTTACTCATTGAAAGGGTGAACTCTGAACTGAAATGCTTGCTGTATCCCATTGCGTTTACCTGCACAAAATATGTTCCCCAGGGAATATCAATAATAATAATTCTTCCGTTTTCGTCAGTAATACCTCCGGTAACAGTAGTAGAATCGGAGACGTTTAATACATAAACTGTAGCATATTGCACTGGAGCTTTGTTTTCATCTACAATCATGCCCACTACTGCGCCTAAGGAGCCGAGATCAGGCATCTGCGCGCCTCCGCCGCCCCCTTGACGTGACCCGCCGGGTTGCTGCGCAAAACAACTAAAACCAAAATTAAAATCAGGAGAGAGCTGTGAACTGAAAATCAACAAAATAAAAAGGTAAAAAAACTTGAACTTATATGGCATATTTTTAAAAATAAAAAACTTCACCTTTGACGTGTTTTTTAATGGAGAGTTTAATTATGTTTTAAATCTCTTTGTGATCGTCTTACTTTGACATAGGAACACACTAAATGATTTCACACAATGTGAATTCTTTACAAACTCAGTGTCTCTATGTTTGAAAAAAAAATATAATTTATTACCGTTTTCCTGGTGCGCTCAGCATATTCATCAATCCTTTTGCTTTTCCACCCGAAACCATACGCATCATTTTGCGCATATCATCAAATTGTTTAATCAGTTTATTCACTTCCTGCACATCGGTACCGCTTCCATTTGCGATTCTTTTTTTACGACTTCCATTTAGTGCGTCCGGGTTTGCGCGTTCATAAGGCGTCATAGATAAAATAATAGCTTCCACTCCTTTAAAAGCATTATCGTCAATATCCATATCTTTAATGCTCTTTCCCACGCCCGGAATCATGCTCATCATATCTTTGATATTGCCCATTTTTTTTATTTGTGAAATCTGAGCTAAAAAGTCGTTAAAGTCAAACTGATCTTTTGCTAACTTACGTTGCAATTTTATTGCTTCTTCCTCATCGAACTGTTCTTGCGCTTTTTCCACAAACGATCGAATATCTCCCATGCCCAAAATACGTTCTGCCAAGCGATCGGGATGAAACACATCCAATGCATCCATCTTCTCTCCCACCCCAATAAATTTAATAGGTTTTTGAACCACCGACTTTATTGTTAGCGCGGCACCTCCTCTCGTATCGCCATCCATTTTAGTAAGGATTACACCATCGAAATTAAGTTTATCGTTGAATGCTTTGGCAGTATTAACAGCATCCTGACCGGTCATTGAGTCCACAACAAATAATATTTCGTGAGGATTTACTGCATTTTTAATATTGCCAATTTCATCCATCATTTCCTTATCAATGGCAAGTCGTCCTGCAGTATCAATAATCACTACATTATACCCCCACTCTTTAGCATGATTTACAGCTTGCTTAGCAATCTCAACTGGTTTTTTAGAATTCTCATCTGTAAAAACCTCTACTTCAATTTGTTTGCCCAATACTTTTAATTGATCAATAGCGGCAGGACGATATACGTCGCAAGCTACTAGCAGGGGTTGTTTGTTGCGTTTTGTTTTCAACATTTTGGCTAACTTCGCTGCATGAGTAGTCTTTCCAGAACCTTGCAACCCTGCCATTAAAATAATAGCAGGATTTTGTTTCACATTAATATCAACAGCCTCACGTCCCATGAGTTCAATCAGCTCATCGTAAGTAATCTTTACCATGAGCTGGCTGGGCGACACGGCTTTTAATACATTTTGCCCCATCGCTTTTTTCTTAACCTCATCTGTAAACTCTTTGGCTATCTTATAGTTTACATCCGCATCTAATAAAGCCTTACGAACCTCTTTCATAGTTTCCGCCACATTAATTTCGGTAATGTAGCCTTGCCCTTTCAGTACCTTAAACGCACGATCTAATTTTGAACTTAAACTTTCGAACATAATAATCCTTTTTTCGGTGGCAAAAATAGTGTTTTTTAATTCTATTTAAAAATAACTAGTAATCTATATGGCAACCGCATTTTTCCTGTCTGAAAAATGGGAGTAGTTCTCCTATAAATTACAAATCTCCTTATAATCGCAATATTTGCAGTTTTCTATCTCTTTAGTTTGATAAAATGTGGTTTTTTCATCTAAAATGGAAGAAAAAAGTTGTTGTAAATGTTCTTCAAAAAGTTGTAAAACAGGTTTTGTCAATATTTTATCTTTATCTATTTCAATATAGTAAATATATTCTTCATTTTGTTTGTATAATTCTTGAAAAGCTATAATTCCACATTGATATTCAGTGGTTGAAACCAATGAAGGCTGAGAACTGTTTTGATATAGATAGGCATAACTCAACAATTGAAAGAGTTGAAAATGTTCAGGTTTCGTGAAAATTTTTTCAAAATCCTTCATAGTGCATTTGAGCTTCTTTGCCTCAACTTTTCCTGTTTTGTAGTCTAAGATGGTTACTTTGTTCTCACGCATTTCTATTCTATCTGCCATCCCTGTGAAGTGTAATTTGTGCTCCTCCACATTTACTGTAGCAAATAATAGTAATTCTGTGGATATCACTTGAATTTGAGAGTTTTTCCATTCATTATAAACTACTTGAATATAGTCTAACACACTTTTCTTAACAACTTGAAAGGCTAAAAAGAACTTCCCTTGGGTGAAATCCTGATCTCCAATCTCCGGTTGGTTTCTAAATACTCTTAATAATAATTCATCAATATTTTCTTCAAATTTTGACAAAATAATCGCAAATTGTTCAGGTTTTTGCTGTATTTGTGTAAAAATCTCTTTTAAAATTTCATGAATTACAGTTCCAATAACCGCGCTCTCATTGGTCTGGTCGTACGATTTTGGGATTGTAATTTTTTCAATAAATTTAAAATAAAATTGCAAAGGACATTTAATGTAAGTATTCAATGCCGAGGGAGAGTATTTGAAACAGGTAAGTTTTTCAATTACGGATTTGGTTTTTGCGATGCTTATTTTTGTTTTACTTTCAGGAAAAGAAAATGGTATTACATATTGATTATTAGAAAACTGTATCGTTTTTTGAATCTGTTGTTTTTTTATTTCAAACTCTAATTGTTCCACAAATCTGCTTCTTTCCGATGAGTTAGATGTGGGTTCATTATCGTAAATGAGAAAAATCTTTTCGGCATGTTGCAGCAGTCTAAAAAAGTGGTATCCAAAAATGGCGTCTTTGCGCTGGTGCGTAGAAATTCCAAAATGTTTCTTAATATCATACAACAACATAGAAGGGGTTGCTTTTCCCTTAGGTAAAACCCCTTCGTTCATAGACAACACTATCACATTCTTAAAATCAAGCATTCTCGTCTCCAAAAGCCCCATAATTTGTAGTCCTTCATGCACGTTTCCTGCAAATGGGATCGTGGCAACATTCAATTTTTCTTTTAGAAAATATTCTACAATTACAAAATCCAACGTTTTCGCGTTGCCAAAAAACTTCATCAAAAATGCAGCAACCTCCTCTACTAAGGGTATAAGAAATTGATACTGTTCTTTGTTTTGTGGATTTATTTGTTCATTATCAAATATTTGAAGTTTCATTTTCAGATATAGCAGAAATTCAAATCCTTGAGTTTTTAAATGGTAGATCGGTTTTTGCAGTCTGTTGTTTTGTTTCTCTTCATCAATTAATTGCAGCAATTGTTGAACTGCTAAGGTAGCATTTAGGGGGTATCCCATTGTAATGTTAGCATTTTTCGTGTTGTACGCATGAATGAGCGGCAGCAGCAGCGATTCATCAGCAAGTACGAGCGCGGTATCGTTCAAATTTCCCTGCTCCTGTTCAATTTTATTTAATATTTCAATTGCTTGATACACTTGTGCGATCCGTTTTTGGGCGCCGATACAACATATCTCTTTAGGGATCTCTTTATAATGATTTGATTTTTGGATCTCTGCAATTTTTAGTTTCTGTTTTATCTCTTCAATAAAAGCGCCATATTTTTCAACGTAAAAACTATCAATATCAAAATAAAACTCTGCATTTTTATGCAGATAAAAATAGTGTAAGATTTCTAGTTCGGCGGGTGTTGCTGCATTAAACCCGGCAAAAATATATCGGGAGGTATTGTTGTCTAACATCAAACCGGTAGCATCTTTATAAATCATTCCTTCATATCCAACCCTATCAGCGAATAAAGAATCGGTAAAATCTGTGTATAATTCAGAAAGTTGCATATAGAAATTCAAGTAAATTCTTTGCGTTTCGGTAAGATGTTCTTTTCCGAAAGATGTTTCTAAAGTTTTAATTTCTGCTAAATTTGTAAAAACAACTTTTGCATCTGCCAAATGGAGATCAATTTCATTAATATCGTTCAAAAAAAGGGGTGCCCATGCTAAAAAAGCGGTAAAGTCATCATTTTTTTCCGGATTATTTTTCTTATAAATATCAAACAGACGCATCATCAATTCATCCTCATTAATTATTTTCAAAGAGGACAGACTCTCAACAAATTCATTAATTGACAATATATTTGGAGCGAATACAGGTTTAGAAAAATGGGGAGCTAATTTTCGGAGCAATTCGTTTTTTGCGCGTTTGTTAGGCACCACAACAGTAGTATTTTCTAGTGGTATTTCACTGTTATTCGCAATTTTTTCTGCAAGAGAGTCAAGGAATTTCATTTAATCTATTAAGAGATGTTAGGGTTTCTTGCGCAATTAATCCGGTTTTTCTATCTCCTGAGTTCAAAATTTTTTCCTAGATAAACAGTTCTCACATATTCATCTTCGGCGAGTTCTTTGGCAGATCCGGTTTTAATAATTCGCCCTTCAAAGAGCAGGTAAGCACGATCTGTGATGGATAGGGTTTCATGCACATTGTGGTCGGTAATTAATATCCCGATGTTTTTCTCTTTCAGTTTCCAAACGATATTTTGGATATCTTCCACAGCAATAGGGTCAACGCCGGCGAAAGGTTCATCTAACAGAATAAACTTTGGATTTGATGCCAAGCAACGGGCAATTTCGGTACGTCTGCGCTCTCCTCCGGAAAGGTTTTGCCCTATACTTTTTCGAACTTTTTGAATATTAAACTCTTGGATCAGTGTTTCTAATCTTTCATTTTGCTCCTCTTTGCACATACCGGTAAATTGCAAAATAGCGCGGATATTGTCTTCCACTGAAAGATGACGAAAAACAGAAGCCTCCTGTGGCAGGTAAGAGATACCCATCTGGGCACGCTTGTACATGGGGAGCTTCGTAATTTCAGTCTCATTCAAAAAAATCTTTCCCGAAAAAGGTCTGATAATCCCTACTATCATGTAAAAAGAGGTGGTTTTTCCTGCACCGTTCGGACCAAGCAACCCCACAATTTCACCTTGTTTTACATCAAAAGAGACTTCATTAACAACTTTACGCTGTTTATAAATCTTAACTAATTTTTCAGTTTGAATATAATGACTCATGATCCTGTTTTTTCTGCGGAGAGACTAATTTTTTCAGATAACGTATTAACAAAACGTTGTAATGGAGATTGTAGTACAGGTTTTAAAAATATTGGAACGTCAATATCTAAAACAACTTCAACATCTGTTTCATTTTCAGAAATTTCTGTAAAATTCAATGTGATAAAAAATGGAATATTTTTATCATTTTCAGCGATAAAACGAATAAGTGTAAAGGGTGTTTTTTCCACAATTTTCATAGTAATTGTGGCAATGTTCTCAATAGCGAAGGTACAGGAGTCTTCGTTTGTTGCTATAACTTTCACCTCATCAGTCAAATAATCGGAAAAATTTCTAAAATCATTTGCTTTCTCAAAAAGTGTAACAGCAGGTAAATTTATTCGTTTTTTTGTACCGGATATTTCCATAATCTATTTTTTCTATGTTTATATCGCTTTCAGGGCTTCATTAATCACTTCATCCATTTCATTAATAATTGGATAAAACGCTTCATCTTGGTATAGATTTCTACCTATGAATGCTTTAATCCATTTACTAAGGGTGTTTTTTTCTTCGTAATTTAAAATTGGCAGCTTATTAGAGGTTTTTTGTGAATAGAAATTGAGATAGTCGTTTAAAATAGCATTTGTAACAGTCATATTTTTAATAAATGCTTTAGCAGAAGGGTATTTTGTGGTTAGTGTAATATTATTTTGAGTAGCATAATTAAATGCGAATTGGATGATTGCGGCACTATTAAGGGTTTGGTAATACTCATTTGAGAAGACTCCTGATTCTTGAGCTAAGTAAATATCGGGGGTCACTCCTCCACCTCCATATACAATGCGTCCTGATTTGGTAAAATATTCAATTTGTTGAAGAGTATCGAGAGTATCGGGTGGTCTGTTTTCCTCATTTATTATACGTTGGATCAATTCTTCATAATAGGCGGTGGTACCGTTTTTGTAATCTCTTTGAATGCAGCGTCCGCTTGGGGTATAGTATCTTGAGATCGTGAGCCTCACCATCGAACCATCTTCAAAGTCGAAAGGACGTTGCACCAATCCTTTTCCGAAAGAGCGCCTTCCAATAATCATTCCGCGGTCGTTGTCTTGAATGGCGCCTGCTAAGATTTCGCTGGCAGAGGCGCTATATTCATCAATCAAAACTACAAGTTCTCCTTCAATAAAAATACCATTTCCGGAAGCATAAAACTTTTCCTGTTTCGAATGTAATCCCTTTACAGAAAGGATGAGATCCCCTTTTTCCAGAAAGTGGTCGGTAATTTTCAGCGCAGCATCCAAGTATCCGCCTTCATTTCCCCGCAAATCCAAAATAAGTTTCTTCATTCCTTCATTTATCAGATTATAAATTACTTCAGTAAATTCTTCGGTAGTGTGTCCCCCAAATCTATCAATCTTAATATATCCTATCTTTTCTTTAATCATATATGCAGAAGAGATAGAGTTTGTAGGAATCATGTCACGCACGATTTCAAAATCCAACACCCCTTCAATATTTGGGCGTAATGTTCTAATATTTACGATTGTTCCTTTTTTCCCTCTCAATTTTTTTATCACTTGGTCATTTGTAATTCCAATTCCGGCAACTTGAACATTATCCACAACAACGATTCTGTCTCCGGCTTTAATACCTGCTTTCTCCGAGGGTCCACCGGCAAGAGCAGCCACCACCATAATTGTGTCGTTCATAATATTGAACTGAATTCCAATTCCTTCAAAAGCGCCATCTAACTGTTCTGTCTGCAACTTATTATCTTCTGCATTGAAATAAACAGAATGTGGGTCTAAGCGCTCTAACATACCGCAAATTGCATCTTCCGACAACTGCTCGTGGTTCACACTGTCCACGTAATAATGGTCAATATAGTAAATTAATTCCCTTAATTTATCATAACTATTAGGGATTGTTTTTTGTTTTTTTACGAAATAAAAAGCGACCGACATTCCCAAAAGGAATATCACAACAGTATATAAAATCCTGTTAAACGAAAACGGGGATTGGTTCATTAGTTTTGAAAGTTATCGTTTTTTTTGAGATGAAAATGTAAATACAGTGTCTGTTAAGTAAAGAGAATCAACAGGCACACCACAATTCCAATTAGCGCCACCCCTTCAACGAAGGCGGCAGTAATCAGCATCAATGTACGTATTTCGCTTGCCATTTCGGGTTGACGTGCAACCGATTCCATTGCACCTTTTCCAATTTGTCCGATACCAATTCCGGCGCCAATAGGAGCAAGCCCTGCTCCAATACCTGCGCCCATTTTTCCAAGTGCTGCGCCGGCATCTGCGGCAGCTTCTAATAAGGTTAGTGCGGTCATAATATTTTAATGATTAGTGTTATTTATAATAGTTAGTTGTAACTCAATTTTTTCATTTTTATTTTTTCTTATTGCTACTGATGTGTTAATTTTATGCGCAAAATATTGCTAAAGTGTCTGTTTACACACACATTCCAACGAGCAATTCGCGGCAAAAATAGCAAATATTGTCAAACGACGGTAGAGAAAGTAGTTCAAAGTTCAAAAGGTATAAAAAATGTCTATATGCCGCTTATTATTATTTGGATTATCCCAATTAAAAGAACAACTAACGTTTTTGGAGATACTCCATTGTTTTTAAATTTGAATTTTTAGTTGCGTTACTAACAATTCCTATAGAAAAATGTATAGAGAGAGGGTTTCCTGTAAAATCTATGATCTTGTTTAAAGAATAATCCACAATATTATATTTCACTTTTAAACCTAAATAGAAATTTCTTTTTATGTAATATCGGTAGGCAACTCCGAAATTAATGTTAAAACTTGAGGTAGCGCTTGGTTTCAAATTTTCTTCTTTATTTTCTAACAACACTGCAAAACCATCATAGCCGGCGCCGCAAAGGATTTGTATTTCGTGACTTTTTCTTGCCAATATATCTCCTCCAACCTCAAAGCCTGCGTAGCCTCCAAAAAAAAAGTCAGTCAATTCCCATTCATCGCTTTTTTTATCTCTTCTTGCAGAGTACTCATTTGCAGCACTCCCAAACTTTATGGAAAAAGTAAAATCGTAGTTGATCCTTTTCTGCTTCCACCCTAACTGAAAACCCAACTCCGGATGAACCCCTATTTTGAAAAGTTCTCCCGTTGGAATCCATATACCTGTGAGAAAAGAAAAATGAAACTCCGGCATTTTTTTATATTGATTAACAATCTCATAATATTTTTTTGATAACAAACAATCCTCTAATAGTTTAGATTGAATTTTTGTTAGAATTAGATCATAATTGTCGCTGTAAAATTCTGCCAAAATATATTCTATGGATTCAGGCGGATAGGATGCTTTTAACTCTGATGCGATTTGGCGGGTAAAATTATCAAATGCTTCTCCGGGTGGAATATAACCGTAATACGACTTGTGCTCATCGTATAAATAGTATCTTGCAGACTTAATCATATCCATACGACTTTGATAGTTAAAAATATGATTAAGAGATGTTTCTGGCAATAAACTATCACTAAATTCTCCAGTACTTAAAGCTAATAATATTTTTGCTCTAAAAATGGGTTCTCTCATTCCACATCTATTTTCCCAATAATTCAACAAATGTTTTGCAGAATCGGCCTCACTAACAAGCATATATTTCATAAAATAAAAACTGCTACTCCGTGAAATGTCCGAACAATCTATCTGCTTTTTTGTCATAAGATTATCAAAATCCTGACAATAAACAGAGGTCATTAAAAATAAGATGAAAAAGAATACCTGTAATTTTTTCATAGTTATCAGTTTTCCTTATCTATTAACCATTAACCGTCAACCATTAATCACTAAATCAGCGTATTTGCACTTCTCTTCTTGTGGCAATTGTGTATCTATTCGTTGCATTATTTCAGCTTCGGAGAGGTGCGGATCTCTATCTTTAATACGTTTAATCCTTACATCAAAAGGGGCATCTACCACAATAACTTTGTTGAATAGTTTTTCCAATCCTGCTTCAAAAATAATGGCACTTTCCATCATCACTATATTGGAATTTTGCAGGTTAGTCCATTCTTCAAATTTATTCATTACTAAAGGATGAATAATTGCTTCTATCTCTTTTCTATTTTCGGGTTTTGTGAAAACATAATCTGCTACTTTCGAGAGGTCTAATTTATTATTGGTAAAGAAAAGTTCTCCATATTTATCTTCAAGGAGATCCATTACGATTTTAGAGGAGTATAATTTTTTTGCTTCTTGGTCTGCATAAAAAATGGGAATACCTATATCTAAAAAGTGTTTTGAGACATAGGTTTTCCCTGTTCCGATTCCACCGGTAAGGGCAATTTTAATCTTTTTTTGCGGGTGCATTGGGGTCAATGGCTACGGCAGCTTTTTCAATTCTAAGTTTGGTACCATCTTCTACTTCAATAATGAAAGTGCCTTCTTGAACATCGGTAATTTTACCGTGAATACCTCCAATAGTAACGATTTTATCGCCACGTTTCAGATTGTCGCGGAAATTAGACATCTGTTTTTGTTTCTTCTGTTGAGGACGAATCATAAAAAAGTAGAACACCAAAATAATGGCGCCCAACATAAGTAACATGCTCATGCCACCACCGCCGCCTGATTCACCATCAGCCGGTGGTTTTGCTAATAATAAAAATTGTAAAAAATTCATAATAATATTGTTAATTGTTAATATTCTCTTAATTGTTCATTCTTTTTATGGGTTTATTACATTGGCAGCTACCGTAAGTACTGTTTGTGCAGGGTAAGTATTTGCAGTAACTACTAAATGGCTGGTTACTATTCCTACTTTGTGTTTAGAGTCAAAAGTAATGGTAATCTCTCCTTTTTCGCCGGGCTTAATGGGTGCTTTAGGTGGAACAGAAGTAGTGCATCCACAGGAGGCTGCAACACCGGATATGATCATACTCGATTTTCCAACATTCTTAAAGTGAAAAGTATATTTTAATATTTCACCTTGAATAACTTTACCAAAGTTGTAAGTGAGATTTTCAAACTGAATCTCAGGCATAGCAGCTTTTTGTTGCTTGTCTATTCCATCTGCAGTAGCAGGATTTTTAATATCCGAAGCCTTAAATTCATGTTCCTTGTTGCCTCCGCAGCTAATAAGCAAAAAACAGAAGACAGAAAGCAGAAAGCAGAAAGCAGAAATCTTTAATTTTAAGTTGTTTCTATTCATTATTCATTTATCGTTTATCATTAATCATTTATCATTAATCATTTATCATTAATCATTAATCAGTCCTCGTCCCATCTTATTCAGTACTTCTTCATTTTTTAAATCGGTAACGATACTATCTAAGATGCCATTTATAAAAACGCCGCTCTTTCGGGAACTGTATAATTTTGCTATTTCGATATATTCATTTATAGTAACTTTTATTGGAATAGTTTGAAACTGTGTTAATTCGCACATCGCCATTTTCATTAAAATTGTATCAATATCCATAATCCGTTCCGATTCCCAGTGCAGTAGTTTATCGTCAATTCTTTTTTGGTATTCAGCATTATATAACAATGTTTTACGAAACAAATCCTGATAAAAAGTTATCTCATCATCATTTTTAAAAAAAGGGGTAAGAGGTTTCTGTTTGGGTTGGTTCTCTTTAAACTTTTCAATATTTTTATAGGTTGCCAATAAAGCATCGTTATAATCATCGAACCAGTGTACGTTTTTTTCTTCCAGAAACCAGTGCAACAATTCACTTTCTGCAAAAATTATCTCTATCATGTCGAGCACAAAATTTTTATCTTCCTTATAACTTCGTTCGGGAGAGTTTAGATATTTACTATATAAATCCGAATTAGCTATTTCATGGTACATTTGCGCAATAAAATCATATCTGTCGTTCCAATCAATTTTATAATTTCTGCATAACTGTTTTATGTTTGTATTCTCCTCAATTTGTTTAATAACTAAGTTGTCAATAAATTTTGAATTTGGATTCAGGTCTTCCTCAGTAGGATTTACTTTCTCTTTAAGTTCTTCCAAACGCAAGGAGCGGTAATGAGCAATTTCGGGCAACAAGGAGATAAAATAAACAGAAAGTACTTGGCAATTTTGAATTGTTTGATTCAATTTTTTTTCACTTACGAGAAAATCTTCCTTACGGTTTTTCTCTAAAGCATAAAGCGCTTGAAAGACTTTAATTCTTAAATATCTTCTTGTAACCATATAAAATTATGAGGTGGCAAAAATAGTATTTTTGCTAAATAAAAATTATGCATTATTGTCCGATCAAAATCTTATTTTAATTTACCACTATATCGGTTTAAGATTTAAAGATTTAAAGATTTAAAGATTTAAAGAATTAAGGTAGTTAAATATCTCTTAATTGTTAATTGTTAATCAGTAGTGTTGCATTGTTTATAAATAAAATCCTTTGAAATTATTGGATATCAGATTATTATAGCGGTTTTTCGATTCCCCCGATTTGAAATGATAAATGAAGTTCATGCTCCTACTACGCAGGCTAACCACTTGTTTCTACAACTTTTTGGTTGCCCCGCGACGCGAGGCTTTGAGCGCATGGTGGCATCTTTTTTACAGTACGCTGAGCGTACTGCTTAGTTATGTGAGCACTCTGCGAGTGCAAAATTCTACAGATTCCACGCAAAACCATATTAAGCAGTTGATTTATAGGCATTTTTACCAATAGTGACTTGCCTAAAATCTGTAGAATTTCGTAGATTAATTGTTCTATTTTTTATGTAATGAGCGCTATTATAGCGCCGAAGGCGCGATATTTTTATAGCACATGGCAACGCCATGTGGGTAGAAATGCCCACGAAACAAAAATGCGCCCTGAAAGGGCAATATAATGATTAGTGGTTAATGATTAGTGGTTAATGATTACTACTGATGCGTTAATTTTTAAAATATTCATATAACTAATTATAAAATAAATAAATATAAGCGTTCTTTGATTTTTTGATTTGAATTGATGTAATTTGGCATTTTATAATTTTAGTAAGTTGAAAAATAACCATAATTAGATGATAGTACCGTTTTCCATCTGAAATCTTTACCGCAAAGAACGCAAAGATTTTACGCAAAGAACGCAAAGAAATAATATAAAATAATGAATTTATATGACAGAGAATGAATTATCAAAAAAAATGATTTGCATTTGGCACAAACATTAACCTATTTAAAATTAAGCAACTGTAAATTAGGGTTATTAATCAATTT
>Ga0123353_10000527_pt1 | contig 47366 bp, 42 predicted proteins | sample TergutLab28metaG_3_FD_92763 | JGI IMG/M metagenome (GOLD analysis project Ga0123353, IMG submission 92763) | Labiotermes labralis P3 segment gut microbial communities from Petit-Saut dam, French Guiana - Lab288 P3 | ecosystem: Host-associated > Arthropoda: Insects > Digestive system > Gut ... | reverse complement strand
GCTCTTTTTCATGTTTTGTTCTCCTTGCGCTTTTTTTTCGTTTTATCATAAACATGGGTTAGGCCGCATGGCTGGTCGAGGGCCCTTCTTCCAGCCCACGCACCCTGTCCCATTGCTTATTGCTACAGGTTCCTGCGATATTGAGTCATGTCCTTCTCTGGTGACAATAGTATGAAGCACGCAGGTACTGCCGGGTCAATATCTTTTCCGAAAAAAGTTTCAAACCTTTTTCAGGGTTTCATGATGGAAACAAATGATAGCAGCCACAATGCTCTGAAACGTTTGAATACAAAGCGTTTTATAAAAAACGCCGGCTGCATTTGCCTGATAAAACACGAAGTTGCTTGAACGTTATGCGATTTAACACGTAAAAATAGCCCGGAAATGATTTCCGGACGAAGCTTAAGCTGTTTAAGGTTTCATCTGTTTGAACGGTGAAAAGAAGTGCGAATGTGTCATATTATTAATACACCCATCGGGCCTGTCGCTCCACGTGTGCCGGGCATGCCCTGCAAGCCCTGTGGTCCCTGCGCGCCGGTGGCGCCTCTCTGTCCCTGCGCGCCGACAGGGCCTGTTGGGCCCATGGCGCCGGGAGGTCCTGGCATTCCGGCTGCGCCTGTCGCGCCGCGCGCGCCGGGGATGCCGGGCTGTCCCTGCGCGCCCTGCGGGCCGGTGATCCCCCTGGTGCCCTGCGGGCCTGCGGGGCCCTGCGGCCCCATCGCGCCGGGGGCGCCGGGCATGCCGGCCGCGCCGGTCGGCCCCGTGGCGCCGCGCATGCCGGGAATCCCCTGCCCGCCGGTGGCGCCGGTCACGCCGCGCGCGCCGGGCACGCCCTGCGGGCCCTGTACGCCTGTCACGCCGCGCGGGCCCGCCAACCCCTGGATCCCCTGCGGGCCGACCGGCCCCGCGGGGCCCGTGGCGCCGCGCACGCCGGGAATGCCGGGCAGGCCCTGGATTCCCTGGATGCCCTGCGGGCCGGTTTCGCCGCGCAGCCCCTGCGGGCCCTCGGCTCCCATGACGCCCTCAGGGCCTTCGGGGCCCATGGGCCCGGCTGGCCCCATCGCCCCGGTGGGGCCCGTTGGACCTGTGGGGCCGCGGTGGCCCTGCGGGCCGGGGCAGCCGGGCATGCCGGCCGGGATGACGAAGGTGAGCGCGGCCTCGCACGGCTTTGTGGCGGAGTTGAGCACCGCGGCGTTGCTTCCAGGCTCGCCGGTGATGGTGCGCAGGACCTCGATGCTGGCAGAATCGCCGCACGGGCCGGGCTCGCCCTGGACGCCCTGCGGGCCGCACTCGCCCTGCATGCCCCGCTCGCCTGCGGCGCCGGCCGGGCCGGGCTCGCCCTTGGCCCCCTGGGGGCCCATGGGACCCGTCGCGCCGCGGAAGTACTTGCAGCAATAGGTAGGCTCGGCAAACGCGGCGCCGCCACAGGGATCAAATCCATAGTTATTCGGCAATTTCAATTCCTCCCAAACAATGTGATGAAGCAGAATAGATGCTTTCTCTGCTTTACAGTATATTCGCGGCAAGGCCGATTGTGCCTTTAAATGGAAATCGCATGTTTTTCTTTGATAGGGCTTGACAAATCCTCCATTTTGGTGTAGGATAGCTGTACGGGTCACTCCATCCCAAATTAGCCCCATTTTTCAGATAAAATTACGTCTTAAGTGGGTGATAGTGGTGGAAAACTCGGTGGAAACTGTGAATAACATTTCTGGAAAGGAGGTGAGAGGATGGTAAAAGGCAGCCGCGGCAGCGCGGAGGGGACCATGGACCAAAAATGCAGGGCCGGCATGCCCGCCAAATTCGCCGGGATGTTCCCGGAGGACGAGGACTTGGTGCTCTGGGAGCCCCAGGGCAGCAATCAGCCCTACCTCCTGCTCACCACCGAGGAATACTTCGACGAGGTCCTTGACCGGGAATACGCCCTGGCGGGCAAATCGGAGCGGCAGGACCTGCTGCGCGACGCCCTGGGCCACATGGAGGCCGTGCGGCCGGACGCCGCCGGGCGCTTCGTCATCCCCGAGAAATACCACGCCAAGGCGGGCTTCGACAGGGGCTGCAGGCTGTTTTTCCTCGCCAACCGGACCTACATGGAGATCTGGCCGCTTGCGGTGTGGCGTATCTGGGAGAACAACCGCCGCGGGGCGCTCTCCCGCTTCGACTACACCCCCGACCCGGTGCGCGCCGCCGCGCCGGACGCACAAGCCGATGAACTTCCAGCATGAGACCGTGCTGCTGCGGGAGACCGTGGCAGCACTGAATCCCCTCCCCGGGGGCATCTACCTCGACGGCACGGCGGGCGGCGGCGGGCACACGGCCTGGCTGCTGGAGCAGATCCGCCGTGAGGGCCGCATCTTTGCCCTGGACCGCGACCCCGACGCCCTGGCCGCCCTGGCCGCCCGCTTTGCGGACGAGCCCGCCGTACAGGTGCTGCGCGGCAACTTCTTTCAGGCAAAGCAATTGCTTGCCGGACAGGCCCTGCACGGCGCCCTGCTCGACCTGGGCGCGAGCTCGCACCAGTTCGACACGGCGGAGCGGGGCTTCAGCTACCACCGGGAGGCCCCCCTGGACATGCGCATGAGCCGCGAGGGCGTGACGGCGGCGGAGCTGGTGAACACCCTGTCCGAGGCCGAGTTGCGCCGCGCCTTCTGGGACCTGGGGCAGGAAAAGTTCGCCGGGCCCATCGCGGGGGCCATCGTGCGGGCCAGGCAAGCCGCCCCAATCGAGACCACCACGCACCTGGCGGAGATCGTCTCCAGCGCCGTGCCCGCGGCCGCAAGGCGCGACGGCCACCCCGCCCGCAAGGTATATATGGCGTTGCGTTATCTGGTGAACGGGGAGCTGGACGGCCTGGAGGAGGCCCTGCTTGACCTGTTCGATCTACTGATCCCCGGCGGCAGGCTGGCCGTAATCACCTTCAACTCGTTGGAAGATTCCGCCATGAAGCGCGTGACCAAGCAGCTGTGCGCGGGCTGCACCTGCCCGCCGGAATTTCCCGCGTGCACCTGCGGCAAGACCCCCCGGGCGCGCGTACCGCGCAGGCCCCTCACCCCAAGCGCGGAGGAGCTGGCAAAAAACCCGAGAGCCCGGAGCGCGAAACTGAGAGTGTTAGAGAAAATATAACGATAATAATTCACATAAGGATGTGATGCACATGGCACTGACCGAAGCCGATTTCGCCCTGTTCGAGACCTCGTCCGCCGCGCCGGAAATCAAGCCGAAACGCGAGCCCGTGCGCCCGATGCGCCCGCCGAAGGAGCCCTCCATGGAGTTGAAGAACCGCAGGGCCCTCAAGTCCTGGAAGCAGTCGGGCATCGCCTGCGCGGTGACAGCGCTGGTGGGGCTGTGCCTGTTTTTGGTGATCCAGTCGGGGGCGCAGCAGCACACCTCGATGGTGGAGAACCAGCGGCTCACCGAGGAGCTGAAGGTAGCGCAGCAGGACAACATCAGCTACAAGGCCCAACTGGAGCGCAAATTCTCGCTGCAGGTCATCCACAACACGGCCCTGCGGGAGTTCCACATGGTGCCTGTGGAGGGCGGGCGCGTGAAGTACCTGAACATTTTGCATGGCGACCAGCGACTGGATTAAAAGAAAGGGACCGCGCATACCCTGAGTGGGGGGTGTTCTCCATGGCAAAACGCAAACAGACAACCAGTGACCGCCTGTTCCAGCGCGCGATGATCGTGCTCTTCACGCTCGTCTTCGCGGGTTTTGGGGCGGGCGCCTATGGCTTGGTGAGCGTGCAGCTGGTCAACGGCGCGGAATTCGCCGCCAAGGCCAGGGAAAGCCAGCTGCGGGACACCGAGATCGCCGCGCAGCGCGGCACCATCTACGACATCAGCGGCGCGGCCCTGGCGCAGAGCGCCTCGGCCAGCAAGGTGTATATCAACCCGAACTCCTTGGATAAGGCCATCAACAAGGCGGAGATCATCGAGGCGCTGTGCAGCGGGCTCGCGCCGATTCTGGGCATCACGCCGGAGAAGGTGCGGCGGCAGGCCGGCTATATCAACAACAACTATATGGCGCTGCAGGGCCAACTGGACAACGAAACCATGGAAAAGGTCAACGCCTTCCGCGCGCAGGAGTTGGTCATCCAGGAGTACAGCGACGACCCGAAGTACGCCGACAGCGACGGAATCAAGTCCACCAAGACCACGTACAAGTACTACGTGGGCGTGCAGCCGGACATCATACGCTACTACCCCCTGGGGAACCTGGCGGCCAATGTGCTGGGCTTCACAGGGGCGGAGGACATCGGCAGGGCAGGGCTGGAGCTGTTCTACAACAAGACGCTCACGGGCGTGCCGGGGCGCATCGTCTCGGCCAAAAACGCGGCGGACGCCAACCTGCCCATCGAATATGAGTCCATCTACGACCCCGTGCCGGGGCACAGCCTGGTGCTCACCATCGACGAGGTGATCCAGCGCTTTTTGGAGAGCGCGCTGGAGCAGGCGCGCATCAACGCCAAGGCCAAGGCGGCCTATGGCCTGGTGATGGACGTGAAGACCGGGGCCGTGCTGGGCATGGCCTGCGCGCCCAACTACGACCCGGCGAACTACCAGGAGATCCACGACAAGGCCCTGCGGGACCAGATCGCCGCGATTCCGAACGAGGAGGAGCGGAACAAGGCATACAACAACGCGATGATGGCCCAGTGGCGCAACGGCACGCTGGAGCTCACCTACGAGCCCGGCTCGGTGTTCAAGACCATCACGTTCTCCGCGGCCCTGGAGGAGGGCATCGTGGACCAGGACACGCACTTCACCTGTACCGGCTCGATCCGCATCGCCAACCGCACCATGCGCTGCCACAACACCAGGGGCCACGGCAACCAGTGCCTGGCCGAGGGGCTGATGAACTCCTGCAACCCCTTCACCATCACCATCGGGCAGCAGCTGGGCGTGGAGAAATTCTACAAGTACTTCGAGGGCTTCGGCTTCACGGAGCCCACGGGCATCGACCTGCCGAATGAGTACAGCCCGCGCAAGGGCATCAATATCCACGCGCAGGAGAACATGCACCAGGTGGAGCTGGCGTCGTGCTCCTTCGGCCAGAGCTTCGAGGCCTCCCCCATCCAGATCATCACGGCGGTCTCTGCCATCGCCAACGGGGGAAAGCTGATGCGGCCCTACATCGTGGACAGGGAGCTGGACGAGAACGGCCGCGTGGTGAAGCAGACCCAGCCCGTGGTGCGCCGGCAGGTGATCTCCGAGAACACGGCGCGGCAGATCCGCGCCATGATGGAGCAGGTGGTGACCGCCGGCACGGGCAAGAACGGCTATGTGGCAGGGGCGCACGTGGCGGGCAAGACCGGCACCAGCCAGAAGCTCTCCAGCCCGGGCGGCGGCTATGTGGCCTCGTTCTGCGCCTTTGCCCCGGCGGACAACCCCGAGGTGGCCCTGCTGATCGCCATCGACGACCCCCAGGGGATGATCAACGGCGGGCAGATCGCGGCGCCCCCCGCGGCGCAAATCATGGAAAATGTGCTGGCGCATAAAAATATTGAAATGCGTTACACTGAGAAGGAGCAGGCGGAGCTGGGCGGCTCCACGCCCGACATGGGCAGGAGGGGCGTCGGCGAGGCGAGGGCGCTGCTGGAGAGCGACGGCTTCCGCGTGCAGGTGATCGGCGGCGGGGCGGATGTGCTGCACCAGATCCCCGAGCCGGGGCAATCCATCGCGAAGGGCGGGCTGGTGATCCTCTATACCGACGGCAGCGAGGCAAACCGCATGGTCACCGTGCCCAAGCTTACCGGGATGAGCATCGCCCAGGCCTCCAGGGAGGCGGCGGCCGCAGGGCTCAACATCAAGCTGACGGGCAACTTCGACTCCACGGGCCTCATCACCTACCGGCAGAGCATCCCCGCGGGGGATGAGGTCCAGCTGGGCGAGACGGTGACGGTGCACTTCGTATCCAACATCGGGGTGATCGACAGCGTGGACGGCGGGGGCGGGGAAGAGGAATGAACAGTTGACAATTGACAGTTGACAATGATTAATATAGAGGGGATCGTATGCAATTACATGAGTTGTTGAGGGGAATGGAATATACAGGCGACGCACCGCCCGACCGAGAAATCACCCTGGTGACGGACGACAGCCGCGAGGTCGCGCCCGGGTGCGTGTTCGTGTGCATCGAGGGGAAACACTTTGACGGGCACGGCTTCGCGCAAGGGGCAATCGAGAAGGGCGTAGCGTGCGTCGTGGCGCAAAAGGAGACCGGGGCGGAGCCGCAGCTTCTCGTCGGGGACACGCGGGAGGCCTACGCGCTGCTGTGCGGGAATTTCTACGGCAACCCGGCGGAAAAGCTCACACTGGTGGGCGTCACCGGGACGAATGGGAAGACCACCATCGCCGTGCTGCTCAAGGAGATCTTCGACGCGGCGGGCTACAAGTCGGGCCTGATCGGCACGCTGAAGATCATGGTTGACCGGGAGGAGCTGCCCACCGATGCGGACATCCCCACCACGCCCGGCCCGCGCAGGCTCCACGCGCTGCTAGCCCGGATGGTCGAAGCGGGCTGCACCCACTGCTTCATGGAGACCTCCTCCATGGCGCTGGTGCAGAAGAGATGCGCGGGGCTGCGCTTCGCGGCGGGGGTCTTCACCAACCTGACGCAGGACCATCTGGACTACCACGGGACCTTCGAGGCCTACTTCGAGGCCAAGAAGCTGCTCTTCTATCAGAGCGGCGTCGCCATCGTGAACGTCGACGACGAATACGGCCCGGGGATGCTGGAGGGGATACCCGCGCGGCCGGTGACATATTCCCTGACCGACAACCATGCCGATTACACCGCCAAGAACGTGCAGCTGCTGCCCGACGGCGTGAGCTACGAGCTGGTGAGCCGGGGGCAGATCGGCCGCATCCGGTTCTGCACGCCGGGGGAGTTCTCGGTGTACAACTCCATGGCGGCGGCCTGCGCGGCCCTCGAATTGGGCTTGACGCTGGAGCAGGTGCAGGCTGGCATCGCGCAGTGCAGGGGCGTCAAGGGGCGCATGGAGGTGTTGCCCACCGGCACGCCATACACCGTGATCCTGGACTACGCGCACTCCCCCGACGGCCTTGAAAAGGTGCTGCAGACCCTGCGGCAGACCGCGAAGGGCAGGATCATCTGCGTGTTCGGCTGCGGGGGCGAGCGGGACGTGGGCAAGCGGCCCATCATGGGGCGCATCGCCTCGGAGCTGGCCGACGTCGCCATCGTGTCCTCCGACAACCCGCGCAGCGAGGACCCCGATGCCATCATCGCGGACGTCCTCATGGGCGTGAAGGGCCGGGCGCTGGTCCTCACCGAGGCGGACCGCGAGAAGGCGGTCATCCTGGCGCTGAAAAAGGCCCGGGAGGGCGACACGGTGCTCCTTGCCGGCAAGGGCCACGAGGACTACCAGTATATGGCCGAGGGCAAGGTGCACCTGGACGAGAGAGAAATCGTGATGGAATATATATCGAGGATCTAGCGAGGATGGTTTGGGTATGAATCAATTCATTGTGATGGTTTTGGCGGCGGGGGCGGCCATGGCGACCACCGCGCTGCTGGGGTATGTGTTCATCCCCTGGCTGCACAAGCTGCGCTTCGGGCAGATCATCCTGGATATCGGCCCCAGCTGGCACAAGCACAAACAGGGCACGCCCACCATGGGCGGGTTCATGTTCATCATCGGCATCCTCGCCTCGGTGGCGGCGGCCTACGCGGCCGACTTCGCCATGGGGGGCAGGCTGCTCTCGGGCATCCTGCCGGACTATGCGCTGCAGGAGGTCAACGCCAAGCTGGTATCGGGGCTGCTGATGGCGGTGTTCTTCGGCCTGATGGGCTTCGCGGACGACTACGTGAAGGTTGTGAAAAAGCGCAACATGGGCCTCAACATCGTGCAGAAGAGCGTGGCGGAGGTGCTCATCTGCGCCGGGTACCTGACCAGCCTGTGGCTCGCCATGGGCAAAAACCCCACCACCCTCATCCCCTTTGTGGGGCGCGTACGGCTGGGCTGGTTCTTCTGGGTGTTCGGCTTCGCGGTGATCTACGCCACGGTAAACACCGCGAACTTCACGGACGGCGCGGACGGCCTGTGCTCCGGCGTGACGATCACGGCGGCGGCGGGCCTGGGGACCTTCGCCGTGCTGCGCGGGATGTTCGGCGCGGGCCTGGTGGCCGCGGCCGTCATCGGGGGCCTGGCGGGTTTCCTCGTGTGGAACCACAACCCCGCCAAGGTGATCATGGGCGACACGGGCTCGAACTTTTTGGGCGGGCTGATGGTGGCCATCGCCTTCACGCTGGACTGCCCGGTCATATTGCTGCTGATGTGCGTCATATATGTGATCGAGGGCATGTCGGACGTGATCCAGATCGGCTACTACAAGCTCAGCGGCGGCAAGCGGGTGTTCAAGATGGCGCCGATCCACCACCACTTTGAGATGAGCGGCTGGAACGAGAAGAAGCTGGGGTGGGTGTTCTCGCTGACCAACCTGCTGGGCGTGATGGCCGGGCTGGCGGTGGTGTGGTTTGGGCTGAAGGCGTTTTTGGTGTATTGAACTAGAAGCTTTTGTCGCTTCGCGATGCCTTCCTCACCCGCCCGAGGCGGGAGCTCCTCTGGGGGGCCGGGGGATGCCGCCCCCCGGTAAAATTCCGTCTTAAAAAACAATCAAAGGAGGGAAACTATGGCGCGCGATGAAACACTGGAGTGGGGCTCGGCACGGCGCGCCCCGAAAAAGCAGCCGCTGGCGCAGAAGCTCTTCGCCTACGGCGGCTTTGACTTTCCCTTCATGCTCATCGTCACCGTGCTGCTGTGCGTGGGGCTGGTGATGATGTTCTCCGCCAGCTATGTCAACGCCGTGAAGCACCACGAGGGCGACGCCTACTACTTCATCAAGCGGCAGGGGGCCTTCGCCCTGCTGGGCGTCGCCGCCATGCTGGCGATCTCGAAGGTCAACCTCAACGTGCTGCGCAAGATGGCCATCCCCCTGCTGGGCGTGTCCTTCGCGCTGCTGGTGATCGTGCTGTTTTATCACACGGACCTGCTCGATTTCAAGCGCTACATGCCCATCACGAAGAACCTGTCCTTCCAGCCCTCCGAGGTGGCCAAGATGGCGCTGATTTTGTTCTTCGCCTATGCCATGGAGAAATTCCAGCGGCCCGGCTACGCCATCTCCCGCGAGGTGGGGCTGATCTCGGGCCGGGGCACGAAGGTGCGGCGCTTTCTGCTGCGCTGGTGGTGCACGGGGCTGTATATGGCCATGCTGCTGGCCATGGTGGCGCTGATCGCTTTGGAAAACCACGTCTCGGGCATGATCATCGTGGCTGGCATGGGCGTGCTGATGATCTTCATCGGCGAGCAGCGCATCCCCCTGTGGGCATACGTGGGGCTCGGGCTCCTCGCTGTGCTGGTCGTCATGTATGTGTGGAACCACCCCGACATCCTGGGCGAGAACGCCGCCAAGCGCATCATATCCGCCAAGGACCCCATAAAGGATCTGCAGGGCGACTACTGGCAGACCTACCAGTCCCTGCTGGCGGTGGGCTCCGGGGGATGGTTCGGCCAGGGCTGGGGCAAATCCATCCAGAAGCACCTGTACCTCCCCGAGCCGCAGAACGACTTCGTGTTCGCCATCGTGTGCGAGGAGCTGGGCTTCGTGGGCGCGTTTCTGATCCTGCTGCTCTTCATCGCGCTGGTGTGGCGCGGCTTCATGATCGCTCTGCACACCAAGGAGCGCTTCGGCTCCCTGCTGGTGATCGGCATCGTCCTACAGGTTGGCCTGCAGACCGCGCTGAACATCGGCGTGGTGACCGCCGTGCTGCCGAACACGGGCATCCCCATGCCGTTTTTCAGCTATGGAGGCACGGCGCTGCTGATGCTGATGGCGGAGATGGGGATCGTTTTAGCCGTATCGAGAGTATCCAGGGAGATCAAGCGATGAAAAAAGAATTCTCCGCAAGGCCGGAGACAATCTCCGCCGAGTACTGCAAGGCCTGCGGGTGCAGCTGGCAGGCGTTTGTAACAGCTATGCCCTCGCTGGAGTTCGTCGTCACAGGTTGGAAAAAGAACGGGAAAGAGAACGCCTGCCTGCAAGCCTGGTCGGCCTTCGCCAGCGACGGGGCGGACGGCTTCGTCTGCGTGATGCGGCTGTGCGGCAGGCATGCGCAAAAGTCGCTGAAACAGACCAAGGTCTGCGTGCTGAACTTCCCCTCGAACGACATTCTGGACCGCTGCAGCAGGACGATAGGGAACAACCAGTATGATACGGATGAGATCACCGCCTCGGGCCTCACGGCGGAACCGGCCGCGAAGGTGAACGCGCCGCGGATCAAAGAGTGCTTCCTGAACATCGAATGCGAGCTTCTGTGGAGGCACAGGGGCTGGTACGCGGTGAAAGCCGTCAACATCTGCATGGACGAAGAACACTACGATGAAAGCAAACGCGGCAGATACGGAAAGACCGGTTACGTAATGCTGATCGACCAGCCCACCCATCCCGAGACGGGGGAGATCACGCCGTTCGCCGGCCCCGCCGTCATAGAGCAGGGCGGTCCCGTTGCGTGGAATACGAAATAAACAAATCTGTAGGGGCGGCAACCTGCAGCGGAGGTAACTCATGTTCGATACCAAAACCGTCCTTTTCGCCGCCGGGGGTACGGCGGGGCACATCAATCCGGCATTGTCTGTCGCCGGGCTGGTGCGCTACCTGCACTCCGGGTGCGACATCCACTTCGTGGGCACGGCGGACCACATGGAGGCCAGGCTCGTGCCGGAGGCGGGCTACGCCTTCCACACCATCGAGATCAGTGGGTTCCAGCGGTCCTTCAGCCCGGCGGGCATCAGGCGGAACCTAGGCACGCTGAAAAAGCTGCTCACGGTCACAGGGCAGGTCAACAAGCTGTTAAAAGAGATCAAGCCCGATTTGGTGGTGGGCTTCGGAGGGTACGTCAGCGGGCCGGTGCTGCGCGCGGCGGCCAAGGCGGGCATCCCCACCGCCATACACGAGCAGAACGCCTTCCCCGGGGTGACCAACAAGGCCCTGGCGAAGATGGTGGACGCCGTGATGCTCACCGACATAGCCGCGCACGCGCGCATGAAATGCAAGAATGAGCCTATCGTGACGGGTCTGCCGATCCGCAGGGAATTTTCCACGTGCAGCCGCGGGCAGTGCCGTGGAGAACTGTGCCTGGACGGGCGGCCCATGGTGTTCTCCATGGGGGGCTCGCAGGGGGCGCGGGCGCTCAACGAGGCCGTGTGCGGAATGATCGCCCAGCTGTGGCCCGCACGCGGGGTATACTTCAGCCACGCCTACGGCCAATGCGGGCAGAGCTTACCGAATGATCTGCGCGCGCAAAAGGTCGACATCGACGCGCCGGAGATCGACCTGCGGGAGTACATCGACGACACGGCCCGCCGCATGGCCGCCGCCGACCTGTTCATCGGCCGGGCCGGGGCCAGCACCATCTGCGAGCTGCAGGCCACGGGCAAGCCCGCCATCCTCATCCCCTACCCCTACGCGGCGGAGAACCACCAGTACTTCAACGCGAAGACCCTGGCCGACCGCGGCGCGGCCATCATCATCGAGGATAAGGGCCTCACGCCGCAGCTGCTCACCCGGACCGTGCAGGAGCTGCTGGGTGACCCCGCGCGCCTGAAGTCCATGGGCGAGGCCGCGCGGGCCATGGCCGTCACGGACGCGAACGAGAGGATTTACGAGGTGCTGCGCGGGTTGCTGTGACCGGGCAGGCCCTCCCCGCATACAATGCTATATAATTGTGTGTGGAGGGTCCAAAATGGCCTCATACCTGATTCAGGGCGGGCAGCGCCTGGAGGGCGAGCATCGCGTACAGGGGGCGAAGAACAGCGCCCTGCCGATCCTGGCGGCCACGGTGGCGGCCAGAGGCGAGTGCGTGGTCCGCGGCTGCCCCGACCTCTCCGACGTGCGGGCAACCCTGGCGATTTTGGAGTACCTGGGCTGCGCGGTGAAGCGGGAGGACGGGGCCATCGTCGTGGACTCCTCCACCCTGCAGCGCTGCGAGATCCCCGAGCGGCTCATGCGCGAGATGCGCTCGTCCATCGTGTTTTTGGGGCCGCTGCTCTCGGCCGCGGGCCGCGCGGGCTTAAGCGCGCCCGGCGGCTGCGAGATCGGCGAGCGGCCCATCGACATGCACCTGGAGGCCATGCGGTCCCTGGGCGTGCGGGTCGTCGAGGAGGGCGGCCGCCTGCGCTGCGACGCCCGGAACGGCCTGAAGGGCGGGCGCTGCTCGCTGTATTTCCCCAGCGTGGGCGCCACGGAGAACCTCATGATCGCCGCCAGCACCGCGAAAGGGGTGACGGTGCTCACCAACGCCGCGCGCGAGCCCGAGATCATCGACCTGGCGGCGTTTTTGAACGCCTGCGGCGCGAAAATCCACGGCGCGGGCGAGGGCACGGTGGTGATCGAGGGGGTGGAGCGCCTGCACGGCGCGGAACATACAGTGATCCCGGATCGGATTACAGCGGCGACGTTTCTCTGCGCCGCCGCCGCCACCGGGGGGGAGATATTGCTGCGCGACGCCGAGCCCGGCCACATGGACGCCATGCTCTGCGTGCTGGAGCAGGCGGGCTGCCGGCTGCGGCGCCCGGGCGGCAGCCAGCTGCATCTGCGCATGCCGGGACGCCCGCGCCGCCTGCCCACCGTGCGCACCATGCCCTACCCCGGCTTCCCCACCGACGCGCAGGCCGTCTTCATGGCCCTGGCCGCGCTGGCGGAGGGCACGAGCATCATCACCGAGACGATCTTCGAGAGCAGGTTCCGCCACGTCAGTCAGCTGCGCCGCATGGGCGCGTTCATCCGCGTGGAGGGTCGCGTGGCCGTGGTGGAGGGCCGGCGGTTCCTGCAGGGCGCGCAGGTGGACGCCTGCGACCTGCGGGCGGGGGCCGCCCTGGTGGTGGCCGGGCTGGCCGCCAACGGAACCACCTGCGTGCGTCAAATCCGCCACGTGGAGCGCGGCTGCGAGCACTTTGAGGAGGACCTGCGCCTGCTGGGCGCGCACATCACCCGGGAGGAGGACGACCTTGGCCCAACAGAAGAGGCATGCCAAACCTAAAAAAAAGAATGGGGGCCCACGGCCCTTGCGCAGCTTTCTCAAAGGGCTCCTTGTGCTGGCGGCGCTGGGGGGAATCGCGGCGGTTTCGCTGACGGTGCTGCTCCCCGTGCGGCAGTGCACGGCCTCGGGCGAGACCCGCTATACCGTGGGCCAGTTTTCCGAAGCCATGGGGGTCGGCGTGAAGAAGATGAACCTGCTCACCGTCGACAAGGCCGCGCTGGCGCGCAAGGTACATGCGGCGCTGCCCTACGCGCACATCGTGAAGGTGTCGCGCCGCCTGCCCGGCACGCTGCACCTGACCGTGGAGGAGCGCAGCGCCGCCTTCGCCCAGCAGCAGGGCAAGCTCTGGTGGCTGCTGACGGAGGACGGGCGGCTGCTGGGCACGGCGGGCGAGATGCCGGAGGGGCTCATGCCCGTCACCGGCGCGCCGCTGCTGGACCCCGTGGCCGGGCGGCGCGCGCAGTGGAAGAACGCCTTCACCGCGCCGGGCGACATCGCGGCGCTGTTGGGCTGCCTGCGGGAGAGCCGCCTGTGGCCCAGTACCACGGCGCTGCGCATCTCCACCGCCGCCGTGCCCGACGCGATCTACCAGGACCGCATCCGCATCCGCTTCGGCACGGCCGCGCCCTCGGTCTCCGGGACCTCCCAGGAGGCCGTGCTGACCGAAAAGCTGCGCATCGCCGAGGCGTCCATCGTCGAAAAGGACCAGGAGAACCCCCTGTGGCGCGGCACGATGGATCTGAGCATCTACGGCAAGGCGTATTTTACGGCGGACTGGAGCTAATAAATTTACAAATAGTCCTTGTGTTTTTTTCAAGGGTATGTTAAAATAAAAGCCAATGATGATAATGCGGTTTCTCAATAAATTTCGGAACCGCATATGAGGAACTGGAGGGATAAGGATTGCCTTCTTTTGAGATTATCAACGACCCGGCCTCGACCGTACAGATCAAAGTCATCGGCGTGGGGGGCGGCGGCGGCAACGCCGTGAACCGGATGGTGCAGGGCGCCGTGCAGGGCGCGGAATTCATCGTGGTGAACACGGACAAGCAGATCCTCGGGGAATCCGTCGCCACGCACAAGATCCAGATCGGCGAGCGCACCACGCGCGGCCTGGGCTGCGGGGGCGACCCCGGCATCGGCATGAAGGCCGCCGAGGAGAGCCGCGAGGCCATCACCGACATCCTGCGCGGGGCCGACATGGTGTTCATCACCGCGGGCATGGGCGGCGGCACCGGCACGGGCGCGGCCCCCATCATCGCCGAAATTTCCAAGGAAATGGGCATTCTGACCGTCGGGGTGGTCACCAAGCCCTTCAAATTTGAGGGCAAGCTGCGCATGGAGCAGGCCGTCGCGGGCATCAACCGCCTGAACGCCTGCGTGGACAGCCTCATCGTCATCCCCAACGAGCACCTCAAGCGCCTGAAGAACGACGGCAAGCTCCCCATGAAGGAGGCCTTCGCCATGGCCGACCAGGTGCTGGTGGAGGGCGTGCGCAATATCTCCGAGCTCATCAAGGTGCCGGCGTACATCAACCTGGACTTCGCGGACGTGAGCGCCGTGATGCGCGGCGCTGGCTACGCCCACCTGGGCGTGGGGCACGCCCAGGGCGACGACAAGGCCAAGAAGGCCGCCCAGCAGGCGATCTCCAGCCCCCTGCTGGAGACCACCATCGACGGCGCCAGCGGCCTGATCATCAACATCCGCGCCAGCGACGACATCGACCTGGACGAGGTGGAGCAGGCGGTGGACATGATCACCGAGACCGCCGACCCCGCCGCCCGCGTGATCTGGGGCATTTTGATGGACGAGGCCATGGACGGCGAGATCGCCATCACGGTGATCGCCACGGGCTTCAAGTCCGTGATAGAGGACCCCCCGCCCGCGTCCAGGCCAGCGCCCATCGGCGGCGGCGGAAGGGCGAAGGACATCCCCTGGACCAACCTGGACTTCCCGCAGTTCGACCCCGTGCGCAGCGCCCCCCGCTCCCCGCGGGCCGAGGCGGCGCCCATCGAGACGGCGGAGGTGGAGGAGGGCGTCAACCCCTTCTCCGGCCAGTTCCCCTATGAGGCCACCACGGACGTGGACAAGGACCACGACACGGTCATCGGCATGCTGGTGGACAAGTTCCAGCGCGAGCGCGGGAAGCGGCGGGACGGGTTGGAATGAAGACGCTGATCATCAACGGCTCGCCCAGAAAGAACGGGAATACGGCCACTTTGCTTGACGAGCTGAAGAGGCATCTCCACGGCGAGGTTTTTCAGGTGGACACCTACTACGCCAAGAGCGCGCCGTGCTATGACTGCCGGCACTGCTGGACGCACGCGGAATGTATCATTCAGGACGAGATGCAGGACGTCTATCATGCGATGGATGAAGCCGACAATGTCGTGATCGCCTCGCCCATCTACTTTGGGAACCTGACGGGCTCGCTGCTGCATTGGGCGAGCAGGCTGCAATATTTCTGGGTTTCGAGATACATCCGCAAGGTAGAGCCATTGAGCGCAAAATACAGAAAAGGGGCCGTTGTCCTTGTTGTCAACGGCGGGACAGATCACATAGACCCCGCAATTTTTGCCGGGAAGGATCTGTTGAAAAAAGCGCGGGCGGAGTGCTGTGAAATCCTGTATTGGACGAATGACGACGGCGCAAATCAACCCCCGCCCGCAAATTTGAACATGGAAAAAATCGTCAAGCTTGCCGATACGCTCAACACCCGATAGCACAAAAAAATACGATTTGGTTTTCGGGCGGATGCGGGCATCCGCCCCTACGTATTTATAGGGAGGCCCCCATGAAATTATTGGTTCTCGACGGCAACAGCATCCTCAACCGCGCGTTCTACGGCATCAAGCTGCTCACCACGCGGGACGGCCGCTATACCAACGCGATCTACGGCTTTTTGATGATCTACCTCTCCCTGAAGGAGCAGGCGCGGCCCGACGCCGTGGCCGTGGCCTTCGACGTGAAGGAGCCGACCTTCCGGCACGGGATGTACGAGGGCTACAAGGCCCAGCGCAAGGGCATGCCCCCCGAGCTGGCCGAGCAATTACCCGTGCTGAAAGAACTCCTTGTGGCCATGGGCCTGGCCGTCCTGGAGGCCCCGGGCTGGGAGGCCGACGATATATTGGGTACACTTGCGGCGGCGTGTGACGAATGCTCGCAGTGCGTGCTGGCCACCGGGGACAGGGATTCGCTGCAGCTGGTGTCCGAGCGCGTGCAGGTGTGGCTGGCGGCGACGAAGATGGGCCGCCCCGAGACGCGCAGGTACGACCCGGCTACAATTCTCGAGGAGTACGGCGTGACGCCAACCCAGCTCATCGACGTGAAGGCGCTGCAGGGCGACAGCTCCGACAACATCCCCGGGGTGGCGGGCGTGGGCCCCAAGACCGCGCAGGCCCTCGTCGCGCAGTTCGGCAACCTGGACGCGCTCTACGCGGGGCTGAACGACCCATCGATCCGGCCGAACCTGCGCGAAAAGCTGGAAAAAGACCGTGACAACGCCTACCTAAGCAGGGAATTGGGGACGATACGCACCGACGCGCCCGTGCCCCTCGGTCTGGCGGCGTATCAGCCGAAAGCGCCCGACAGCGCCAGGGTGACGCGCATCATGGCCGAGCTGGAGATGTTCAAGCTGCTGGAGCGCCTCGACCTGCCGCCCGCCCAGGAGGAGACCCCCCTGCCGGCGCAGGAGCGCGCGCTGATCGAGGAGCACGACCTCGACGCGCTGCTGGGGCGGCTGAAACAGCAACAAAAGGCATATTTCGTGCCGCAGTTTGCCGGGGACCTGCTGGAGGGCCTCATCTTCGCGGAGCCGGAGCGGGACACCTTCGCGCCCAGCGGGAATTTGCAGTTCTTCGCGTTCTGCAGGGAGTTGCTGGAGAACGGGGGCATCTCGAAATACAGCTGCGACACGAAGCTGCTGTGGCACTTCTGCTTCCAGAATGAGATCAATACACAGAATATCGCCTTCGACGCCGCGCTGGCGGCCTATCTGCGCAGCCCCGGGGCCTCGGGCTACGACGCGGCGCGCCTGCTGCGGGAGTACGGCTGCGCGGACTTCGCGGCGCTGTGCAGAACCCTCGAATCGGAACTGCGCGAAAACGGGCAGTACGCGCTGTTCCGGGAGGTCGAACTGCCCCTGGCGCGGGTGCTGGCGCAGATGGAGCGCGCGGGCGTCGCGGCGGATGCGGGGCGCATCGAGCGCTTCGGCCGGGAACTGGACGCCCGCATGACAGAGCTCGTCGAGGAGGTCATGGCCTATGCCGGGCAAAATTTCAATTTGAACTCGCCCAAGCAGCTGGGGGAGGTCCTCTTCGAGAAACTGCGGCTGCATCCCCCGAAGAAGACCAAGACCGGGTGGTCCACCAACGTGGAGGTGCTTGAGAGCCTTCGCGGGGAGCACCCCATCATCGAGGGGATCTTGGAATACCGCACGGTGTCGAAGCTCAAGTCCACCTACTGCGACGGCCTGCTGAAGGTCATCGGCGCCGACGGGCGCATCCGCTCCACGTTCAACCAGACGGAGACCCGCACCGGGCGCATCTCGTCCTCCGAGCCGAATTTGCAGAACATCCCCATCCGCACGGAGCTGGGCCGCGAGCTGCGGCGCTGCTTCATGGCACGGCCCGGTTGGGTCCTGGTGGACGCCGACTACTCGCAGATCGAACTGCGGGTGATGGCCTCCATGGCCGGCGAGGAGGCCATGCTGCGCGCCTTCAGCGCCGGGGAGGACATCCACACGGTCACGGCCTCGCAGGTGTTCGGCCTGCCGCCGGCGCTGGTCACGCCCGCGCTGCGCACCCGGGCGAAGGCCGTCAATTTCGGCATCATCTACGGCATCGGGGCGTTCTCCCTGGCCAAGGACATCGGCGTGGGCTTCAAAGAGGCGCAGGCGTATATCGAGGGCTATCTCAGCCACTACCCCAAGGTGCGGAAATTCCGCGAGAGGCTCATCGAGCAGGCCAAGGAGCGCGGCTACGCCGAGACGCTGTTCGGGCGGCGACGGCCCCTGCCGGAGCTCGGCAGCTCCCAGCGGCAGCTGCGGGAGTTCGGCGAGCGCGTGGCGGTGAACATGCCCGTGCAGGGCACCGCGGCGGACATCATCAAGATCGCCATGGTGCGCGTGGCCGAGCGCCTGGCCCGCGAGGGCCTGCGGGCGCAGCTGATCCTGCAGGTGCACGACGAGCTCATCGCCGAGGCCCCGCCGGAGGAGACGCAGGCCGTCGCGGCCCTGCTGCGCGGGGAGATGGAGGCCGCGGCGGAGCTCTCGGCGCCCCTGGTGGCGGAGGTCAGCGCGGGGGAGAGCTGGGACGAGGCGCACTGAGGGGAGGCGAGGAAAATGCAACTGGTTTCACCGGCGACACATCAGTCGCTGTATCAAAAGGGGCGTAGGCTATACACGCGGGACGGGACGGAGTCGTACCCGGTGGTGCGGGGCGTGCCGGTTCTGCTGGCCGGCGGCGAAGGCGCGGACTGGCACCGCGAGATCATTGAGGTGCTGCTGTGGCAGTTCCCCGAAAAGATAGACGAGCTTTACGCAAAGCTGGATTGGTCAGCCGCCATTTCACCCGTGTACATTGAATATATCACGGCCCTGTTGAAGGACAAGGAGGGCATTCTGGCGGCGGCGCGCAGCTATGCGCATGACGATACGGCCCGGTGGATCATCCGTCAAACGGATCCGAGGCCCGTGCCGCCGGCGGAACTCAAGACCTTCAAATGGCGCAACGCCAGGAAATTCGCGGCGGCGACGGTCGCATCCGCAAGGAACAACGGCGAGGGGCAATGGGCGGTCCATCTGCCCAGGTACGCCGAACAGGTGCATCTCGGGGACCCGGCGTCCATCGTGGAGCTCTCCACCGGCTCAGGCTTCGGCACGGCGGCGGTGGCCGGCCAAAAGGCACGGGGCTGCACCATGTATTCCATGGATATCGGCTTTGCCTGCCACGGGAACACGCTCTCCATCGCGCAGTATCTGCATATGAAGGACAGCCTGCTGCCCGTCTGCGCGAATTTTTGGCACATGCCCTTCGCGGACGAAAGCGTGGACGCCGTCTGCTCCCACTTCGGCCTCGACGAATCGAGGGAGATCGGCCAGACCATCGCGGAGGTATCGCGGGTATTGAAAAAAGGCGGCCGGTTTGTCAATGTGAGCCGAGGCAGCGCCGCGTCCAGGTCGTTCGACCTGTTTGAGCCCTTCGGCTTCACGCAGGACGAAATGGTGGAGGTGTGCAAGGCGGCGCGGCTATACGGGGATACGCAGGGCCTGACCGGCGTGTGCGCCGGGCACCATCTGGCACTTAATGAAACACACGCCTTCCCGACCGCGCGGGAAAGGACAGGGGAAGTGGTTGTCTCCGTATTTGTGCGCCAATAGCGCATGAAACCGCGAAAATGCGCGATAATAACCCGTGTATGGGAGAAAACACTTGACAAACAGCGCTTTCATATGACATAATATATATAATTATACAAGGGGTAATTTTACCATGCGTGTCATCACAGGTTCGGCACGGGGCGTGCCGCTGGCCACCCTGCCGGGAGAGCAGGTCGTCCGGCCCACCTCCCAGCGGGTGAAGGAGGCCATATTCAGCGCGATACAGTTCGAAATCGCGGGGCTGGGGGCCCTGGATGCCTTCGCGGGGAGCGGGCAGCTGGGGATCGAGGCGCTCAGCCGGGGCGCGGCAACCTGCCTGTTTTTGGAGCAGGACGCGGGCGCGCTGAAGATGATCGCCAAGAACCTGGAGCGCTGCAAGCTTTCGGAGAAGGCCAAGCTTTTACAGGTCGAAGCGCTGCAGTACCTGCGGCGCACCGTGGACCAGTTCGGGCTGATCTTCCTGGACCCGCCCTACGGCAGGGAACTGCTGGGCCAGGCCATCCCCATCGCGGCGGAAAGGCTCGGGCCCGGCGGGCTGCTGGTGTGCGAGGCAGGTGCCAGGGAATCCCTGCCGGAGCGGTGCGGGGACGTGGCCCTGCGCAAAGAGTACAGGCACGGCAAGACGAAAATCTGCGTGTATCAGAGGAATCGCGAATGAAAACCGCCGTCTATCCCGGCAGCTTCGACCCCGTGACCAACGGGCATATGGAGATCATCCGCCGCGCCGCCGCGCTGTTCGACCGCGTGGTGGTGCTCGTGGCGTCCAACGCGGCGAAGGCCGGCTTTTTCACCGCGCAGGAGCGCATGGACCTCCTGAAGCTGTGCACGGGGACCCTGCCCAACGTGACCGTCGACGCCACCGAGGGGCTCGTGGCGCACTATACGATAGAGATCGCCGCCGACGTCATCGTGAAGGGGCTGCGCGCCATGACGGACTTCGAGTTTGAGTTCCAGCAGGCCCTTGTCAACCGGCAGCTCAACCCGCGGGCCGAGACGATCTTTTTGCCCGCCAGCGGCACGAGCATGTACCTCTCGTCCGGCATGGTCAAGCAGGTGTGCGCCCTGGGCGGCGACATCGGCGCGTTCGTGCCCGGGGAGGCCCTGCCGTACATCATAGAAAAAATTTCAGCGAAAAAATAATCTTTTGGGGGTGCGGTCATGTCGTCGGATAACGTCGATACCCTGCTCACGCAGCTGCAGGAGGAAGTGGAGAACGGCAAGAAATTCGGCCGTATGCGCCTGGTGGACCCCGCTGTGCTGCAGGACCTGCTGGAGTCGGTGCGGGCCTCCATGCCCAACACCATCGAGCGCGCCAAGGAGATCGTGGCCAAGCGCGGCGAGATCCTGGACCAGGCGCGCAAGGACGCCGCCGCCATCGTCGCCGACGCGCAGCACAAGGCGGACGAGAGCGAGGCCGGCGCGGCCGCCCGGGTGCAGGAGGTGGTGCAGCGCGCCAAGGAGCGCGTGCTGCAGATGCGCGCTCAGGGCGAGCAGATCGTGGCCGACGCGCAGGCCGAGGCCGTGCGGCTGGTCAGCGAGCACAGCATCACCGTGATTGCGCAGGGCCAAGCTGAGCAGATGCAGCGGCAGGCCCGCGAGACCGCCGAGCAGGTGGAGAACGACAGCCGCCAGCACGCCGAGCAGGTCATCGCCGACGCGCAGAGCTACAGCGAGGAGCTGCAGCGCCGCACGGAGGAGTGGGGCATGCAGTACACCGGCGGCGTGCGCTCGGTGGTGGAGGAGATCGTGGGCGAGGCGGAGGAGGTCCTGGCGGCCTCCCTGACGGACGTGCGCAACACGCAGAAGCGCCTGCAGACCACCCTGAGCAAATCCGGGGCCGCGCCGGAGTTCCACGCGCCGGCGGAGCCGAGCTTGTTCTGAGAAAAAAATATTTTTTCAAAAACCCCCGTTTTGGCGCAGAAAAGTGCGCCAAAACGGGGGTTTCCGCGGGTATAGTGGAGGGGGAATTTTTTGCCCCCCACGCACCTTGAAAACTGAATAATGAAAATGGCAGCTTTTTTGTGTAGAGACGCACTGCTGTGCGTCTCCGCAACACATCATGCTTTCACAGGAGACGCTGTGCGTCTCCCCTGTCCGCTATATCGCCTGCTTCACACCCATGATGGCCCTGACCGCCGCGGCCGTATCCTTTGACGGGAACAGCTCACAGCCCACCGCGCCGCGGTAGCCCAGGCGCCGCAGATGCCGCAGCACATGGACATAGTTGATTTCGCCGGTGCCCGGCTCGTGCCTGCCGGGGACGTCGGCGATGTGGACATGCCCGATGCAGCCGATATACTCGCTGAGGGTGTCGCACAGCCGGCCCTCGTTGATCTGCATGTGGTACGCGTCGTAGAGCAGCTTTAAATTCGGCGCGTCGATCAGCCGGACCAGCTCGGCGCCCGTTTTGGTGGTTTTCAGGTAGTTGCCCACGTGGTCGGTGTACACGTTCAGGGCCTCCAGGTGGAGCGCGACGCCGTATTCCCCGGCGATCTCCGCCGCCCGGCGCAAGGTTTCGTACATGGAGCACAGCTTTACGCCGTCGGGCAGCTCGTCGTAGTGGTTGACCACGACGCCGCCCTCCCCCAGAGCGTTGGAGTGGATGGTCACGGAGGGCGCGCCCAGGGCGTTCGCGGCCTCGCAGGACCGCCGGAGGAAGCCCAGGTACGCCTCCCTGTGCGTGGGGTCGACCGGCGAAAAGTCGGCGTCGCCGTTGAAGCCGCTGATCCATATGCCCGCCGCGTCGGCGCGGCGTTTGGTCTCGCGCAGGTCGATTTTCCGCCAGTCCCAGAATTCCACGCAGTCGAAGCCGTCGGCCTTCGCAGCGGCAAAGCGCCCCTCCCAGGGGAGCTCCGTGTACAGGGTGTCGATGCAGGCGCCAAAGAACATCACATTTCCTCCTATGCTTATGTCATCCAGGTGTTCGCGTTGAAGATCTGCCAGCCGACCAGGAACAGCACGTCCGCGCCTGGCGCAAACGTGACGTACTCCGGCAGCACGCGGGCGTTGATATAGCGCAGGTCGATCAGCGTTACGCGGGAGTAATTCGGCGCCAGCAGCGGCGCGAGGCTGGAGCCGAAGGAGTCGCGGAAGAGATAGAGCTCGCGCCCGTCAGGATTGTCCGGGTTTTCCAGGGTGATGAGCGCCTGCGCCCCGCCCAAAAAGACGTCGTACGGGTCGCGCCCCGCGGCCTTGCCGTCGTGGTACACCGGCCCGGGCACGAATTCCCCTATTTTCGGGTCGAAATATTGCGCTGAGATTCCGTCCATCCCATCCAAAACGGTCATCCCGTCGGGCCGCAGCGGCAGGGCCAGCTGGCCGGTATATACCCCGTGGAACGGCCCCAGATCGCGGGTTGTGAACTCCCAGCGGGTGGCAAAGCCCATGGCTTCGCCGAGGGCCTCGACGACCGGCCGCAACTTCGCCTGGTCCCAGTGCAGGTCCGTGCGGTAGTAGCTCTCCAGCGAGAGCGCGGGCACGAGGCCGATCTCCGTCAGGCCCGCCAGAATGGGCGCGGTGACCTCGCGCAGGCGCGCGGGGTCAAACCCCGGGAACCTTCTGCGTGCGTAAATGCTCTTGTCGGGGATGACCGCGTAGTAGACCCGCTGGTCGGGGTAATTCGCGGCCAGCCGGGCGATGACCCCGGCGCTGCGCAGGGCGGCGGCCTCGTCGAGCGGCTCGAACTTGCCCGCGTGGCTCTGGTAAAAATACAGCCCGTCCTTGTCCGTCTGCCCCAGCAGATACAGCGTGGTGAAGGCCCGCAGGGTGCGCAGCCGCTCGCGCAGGGGAAACTTATCGGCCAGGTAGCTCTCCCAATTGCGCATCCATTTGCCGCCGCTCAGATCGCTAAGGGTCGGCGGCGGAGTGGGCTTGCGGCGCTCGCTCTGCAGGACCTCCGGCGCGGGGAGCAGCACAAGGGCCAGCAGCCCCGCGCCCAGGGCGAGGCTGAACAATAGGGTGACGAGCAGGTTGGGGAGTTTTTTCATGAGGATCACCAATCAGAACTGGAAGTAGATGAACGGGTTGAACGAGCCATCCACCAGGCTTGCGGTGACGATTGCCAGCAGGACCGCCAGGGCCAGCAGCGTCAGCACGGTGAACGCACCGGGGGATTTTTCGCGAAGCTTCTTCGCCAGCTTGGCGGGCAGGGGCGTCGCGCCAAGGATGCCAATCAGCAGCGGTAGCGCGTAGCTGCGCAGGTAGTACAGGGCTGCGGGGCTCATGCCGCCGGTGAAACCGAACAGCGCGGCGTAGGTCGCGCCCGCGTCGGCCAGGCGCGCGCAGTCGAACAGCACGAAGCCCAGGCCAACGGCCAACAGGCCGTAGAGGTGCTGCAGCGCGCGCGGCCAGCGCTCCTGCCGGCCCTTGAGCACGAATTTCTCAAACAGCAGAAACAGGCCGTAGTACAGCCCCCAGATCATGTAGTTCCAGTTCGCGCCGTGCCAGAAGCCAGTCAGCGCCCAGACGACCATGACGTTCAGGCAGTAGCGCAGCGGCTTCACGCGGTTGCCGCCCAGGGGGATGTACACGTAGTCGCGGAACCAGCTGCCCAGGGTCATGTGCCAGCGCCGCCAGAACTCCGCCACGCCGCGCGAGATATAGGGGTAGTTGAAGTTCTCGGGGAAGCGCAGCCCCAGCATGCGCCCCATGCCGATGGCCATGTCGCTGTAGCCCGAAAAGTCGAAGTAGATGTGCAGGGTGTAGGCCAGCAGGTAGGTCCACGCGGCCACGGCATTGGGCTGCCCGCGCGAGAGGCCCGCCAGCTGCCCAAGGGTGTTGGCGAGGAGGACCTTCTTCGCCATGCCGAGGAGGAAGCGCTCCGCCCCGCGGGCGAAGTCCTCTGTGCTGTGGCTGCGCCGCGTGAGGCTCTCCTCTATGCTGGCATAGCGCACGATGGGCCCGGCGATCAGCTGGGGGAACAGGGCGATGTAGGTCGTCAGGGTGAGGAAGCTGCGCTGCGCCTGGATCTCCCCCCGGTGCAGGTCAATCGTATAGCTGAGCACCTGGAAGGTGTAGAAGCTGATGCCGATGGGCAGGGCCAGCCGCAGGGGCTGCAGGCGCAGGTTCGCCAGGACGAAGTCGGTGTACTTGAAGAACAGCAGCGCGCTTAAGGCAACGCAGCAGGAGAGCGCGAACAGGGCTTTCCCCAGGCGCCTGCCGCGCCATTTTTCGATGCCAAGGCCAAACGCCCAGGCGGCAAAGCACTGCGCCAGCATGAGCAGGACGTAGAACGGCTCGCCCCAGGCATAAAAAACGAGGCTCGCCCCCAGCAACAGCGCGTTGCGGAGGGTGGGCGAGCCTTTCGGCTGCGGTATGATGAAATACAGCGCCAGGGTCAGCGGCAAAAAGCCGTAAAGGAACGTGACGCTTGAAAATAACATAGGCTTATGGGAGGAGCGGCTCGCCGCCGCCGAACTCGATGCCGCCGCCGCCTTCATCGTCGAAGGTGAAGAACACGTCCGGGCTGCCGGTGTTGCCGCCGCTGATGGTCTTGAAGGCCTCGACAAGGGCGTCGGTTGTGTCGACTTGGCCAACGGCCAGCAGGACATAGCTGCCGGACTCCACCACGACGGACTGCTTGGGGAAGACGCAGATCCACTGGTTGGAGTCAAAGCCCTCCGCGATGAGCTTTTTCACCTGGGCTGCCGCTGCGGCGTCCTTGCACTTGACGACCGCCGTCCTCTGCGCCGCGGTGAGGATCATGGCCTTGGCTTCAAAGGCGGATTCCACGTACTGCGCGAACTGCGCGTCCGTCAGGCCGAGAGCGGTTTGCGGGTTGGATACCGCGCTGTCCGGCGTGATCTCATCGTCGAAGGTCATGCCGAGGTCCACGGTCTCCTTCAGCTGCGCAAGCACATCCTCCGGCGTGCCGGTGATGGTGTCTTTCGCGGCAGGCGTTGTGCCGCAGGCGGCGAAGGCCAGCAGCAGGGCGGCCGCCGCCGCGATGCAAAAAATCTTTTTCATGGGGTTACCTCTCTTTCATGCTTTTCATTATACCACAAGATTGTGAACTTTTCAATCATAAACAGGCAAATTACTTGCCTTTTTGCCGCGCAATTGCTATAATATACGTATCACACGGGAGGGGGCGGGCACTTGTTGCAATTCTATCTGATCGCCGACCTGCACTATTTTGAAAATTCCCTCGGCGCCGAGGGCGAGGCCTATGAGGCCAGGAGCCTGACGGACCAGAAGTGCATCGCCGAGACGGGCGCGATCATCGACAGCGCCTTTGCGCAGATCGCCGCGGACACGGACACCAATATTATTTTGATCGCGGGCGACATGACCTTCAACGGCGAGGCGGAGAGCCACAAAAGCGTGATCAAAAAGCTGGAGGCGCTGCGGGCGGGCGGCAAGCAGATTTACATGATCACCGGCAACCACGACGGCAGCCACGAGGCCTACGCCTTCTCCGGAAGCAGGCGCTTCCCCGTGGAGGAGACCGGGCGGGAAAATTTGTGGGACATGTACTATGAATACGGCATCAAAGAGGCGATCGCCGCGGACAGGGGCCGCCAGTGCTATGTGGCGCAGCTGGGCGAGGGCGTGCGCCTGCTGGGGATCAACTACAACCTGGGCAAGGACAACAGCGGCTTTGAGGACGCCATGGACTGGGTGCTTACCCAGATTGCGGACGCGAAAGCGAGCGGCAACCTCCTCTTCGGCATGATGCATGTGCCGCTTCTGCCGGGCTCGCCGATCCTCGCGCAGGTGGGCGACACCGCGATACAGGGCTGGAGGGGCATCGCCGAACGGCTTGCCGACGCGGGGATGCCGCTGATCTTCACCGGGCACATGCACATGCAGTCCGTCAACAACCTAAAGACACCGGGCGGCCATTTCATCTACGACATCTGCACGGGCGCGCTGGCCGGGGGGCCCTGCGCCATCCGCAAGATCTCCATCGATGAGAATTGGACCATGCGGATGACGACCTCGACCGTCGCAGACTTCGATTGGGACAAACACGGCATGACGGCGGACGAATACTTCATCTGGCGCTTCAACCGGAAAATCGCGTATGAGATATCGAAGCGCAAGCTCGTCACCCGCATCGCGCGGAACATCACCTTGCGCGGGCTCAACAACAGGAACGCGCTGGACTTCGCCATCGAGTTGGTACGCAACATCTTTTACGGCGACCAGCCCTATACGAGGGGCACCCCGGAGCACGCATACGCGATGCGGCTGCTGGGGCGCCTGAAGCCGATTGTGTGGATCGCCGAGAAGAAGCTGTCGCCCGGCAACGAGATTTTCGGGGACATCCCCGCCCTAGCCGCTTTGCTGATGGGGAAGGAGCTGAAGATCGACTACAACGCGGTGATCGACCTGAAAACGGGGGTGGCTGAGGAATTGGTGTAGAGACGCACTGCTGTGCGTCTCAGCCCAAAGTATGCTCCTGACAGGAGACGCACAGCCGTGCGTCTCTACCATCATTCAAATTTTATCACGCTGTCCGTGCGCGAGGACTCGAGGATCGCCTCCACCAGGCGCAGCAGGCGGCGCTGTTGGTCGTGGGTGACGATGGGCCGCGCGCCGTTGCGGATGACGTCGTAGATATTGCGGTAGTACTCCGTCCAGTCGCCGCCGGGCTTGGGCAGGGGGTAGTCCTGTATGGTCTCCTCGTCGCGGGGGGCCATGGTTTTGGTGATGCCCACGCCCGCCTGCACCGGCACGCACTCGCGGTTCTCCCAGTCGGACACCTTCGTGATCCTGCCGTTGATCTGCCAGTCCTCCACGATGGCGGAGCCGTTCTCGCCCAGCATGTACCAGCGGGGCAGGCGGATGAAGTTGTTGGTGAGGATCTCCACCAGGCACGTGACGTCGTCTTCAAATCTGCAGAACACCCGGAAGCCGTCGTCCACCTCGTCGCAGGTGACGAAGGTCAGTTGGGCGTAGAGCGAAATCAGGCGGCGCTGACCCATCATCTGCAGCATCTGGTCCAGCATGTGGATGCCCCAATCGAGGAGCATGCCGCCGCCGTGGGCCTTCAGGGCGCGCCAGTCGCCGGGCACGCCCCGGGAGCCGTGCACCCGGTTCTCGATGTTGAACACGCGGCCCAGCTCGCCGCTATCGAGGACCGCCTTGGCGGTGAGGTAGTCGGAGTCCCAGCGGCGGTTCTGGTGCACGGTGAACAGCCGATCGCTTCGCTGTGCCTCCCCGATCATTTCCTCTAAGTCAACCGAGGACAGAGTGACGGGCTTCTCGCAGATCACGTGCTTGCCGTGGCGCAGGGCGTCGATGACGATCTCCTTGTGCACGTCGTTGGGCGTGGCGACGGTGACGAGCTCCACGGCGGGGTCGCTCAGCAGGGCCTCGCGGGACGCATAGGCCCTCAGGCCGAGGTCGCGGATGGCCTGCTGCCTCGCCTGCTTGATGTCGAAGGTGCCGATGGCGTTGAACTGATCCGCCAGGTCGTTCGTGGCCTTGCGGATGTGCCAGCCGCCCATGCCGCCGTAGCCGATGACCGCGAAACCGATTTTGTTGGTTGACATGTGTTTACCCTCCTGATAATGCAAATGTTATTGGTGGATTGTCGCTCCGCGATACTCCCTCAGTCGCCCGAGGCGACAGCTCCCTCACGAGGGAGCCGGGGGATTGTAGCCGAGAGTTATACTATAGTTGCAGGTAAAAATCCCTTGGCTCCCTCGTGAGGGAGCTCCGCCCGCAGGCGGTGAGGGAGTATCGCGGAGCGACGTTCCCTTGTGTGGCTTGCTAAATCGAGGGAATTCATTGAATCGGAATTGGCAGGAACCAAAAACAGATTGCAATCGCTACAAGAGCCAACAAAAGACCAATAAGCACGTGTTTGATGTCATGTAATTCTTTTGCGATGGGGTCAAGGATTTCTTTCTTCTTCATGGTGTGATCTCCTTTGTTAATTATTTTTTGGGTATTGCGGGCGGCAAGAATGCCGCCCCTACAGGTTGTGCTTGCTACAATGTCACCCATTGGCTGTCATTTTTCGAGCTCTCCACGCACGCGTGAATGAACTTCACGCCTTCGATGCCGTCGTCCACGTTCGGGAAATCCAGGTCGGCGTCGTCAAGCGCCGCGCCGGATTTCAGCTTGAGCAGGGCATCGGCGAAGCGGGAGTAGATGTTCGAGAAGGCCTCGAAGTAGCCCTCCGAATGGCCCGAGGGCAGGCGGCTGGCCGCTTCGGGGGAGAGATAGCCGTGGCCGCGGTTGAGCGTCTGCGTGGGCTCCCCCGCCCTGGTGAAGCGCATGACGTTGGGGAACTCCTGCTCCCACTCGACGGAGCCCTTCGTGCCGTAGACGCGCAGCTGCAGCGCGTTGTCGTTGCCCACGGCCACCTGGGAGGACCAGTACATCCCGCTGGCACCGTTTTCGAATTCCAGCAGCACGCAGCTGTTGGTGTCGAGGGTCCTATCTGCGCCGACAATGTCCAGCTTGGCCAACAGGCGCTTGATTTTCAGGCCTGTGACGAACGCGGCGGTGTTCTCGATGTGGCTGCCGATGTCGCCCGTGCAGTTGGAGACGCCCGCCATCGCCGGGTCCGTGCGCCAGGCGGCCTGGCGGCTCTCGCCCTCGATGACCTCGATGAGCCAGTCCTGCGGGTATTCGCCCATCACCATGAGCACGTCGCCGATCTCCCCCGCCCGCACCATCGCGCGCGCCTGGTGCAGCATGGGGTAGCCCGAGTAGGAGTACATCACGCACAGCAGCAGACGTCGCTCCGCCGCGAGCTGTTTCAGGTCCTCTGCTTGCTGCGCCGTGAAGGTCAGGGGTTTTTCACACACGACATGGATGCCGTTTGCGAGGAAGGCCTTCGCGGCGTCGTAATGCGCGTAGTTGGGCGCGGCGATGACGGCGAAGTCGATGCCATTTTCGCGCGCGGATTCCTCGCGTGCCATGGTCTCGAAATCGGGGTAGAGCCGGTCCTCGTCCAGGCCGAGCGCCGCGCCCGTCCGCTGTGTGGCGCTGAAATCCCGGGAGAACGCGCCCGCCGTCAGTGCGCATTTTCCGTCGAAGGCCGCGGTCTTGCGGTGCACGTCGCCGATGAACGCGCCCTCCCCGCCGCCCACCATGCCGTAGAGGAGCTTCCCCTTTGCCGCTGTGGCTTTGCTGCTTTCGATCATATCGCGATGCCTCCTTTGTTGGTGTGGCCCATGCTCCCATTATAGCAGCACGGCGGCCATGTGTCAATCGTGAACTGCCTCCACCGTCCTCTCGCCGCCCGCGGGGAGGTCCAGGTCGAGATAGGAGAGGGTCCGGCCCGCGGCGTCGCGGGCATGGAGGACCGGCCGGCGCTCCCCGCCGCAAGCAAGCGCGCTGTAGTCGCCCAAAAAGCAGGCGCGCCAGCGCAGCGCCAGGTCCCCGGCCCGCAGCGCCGTGCCGCGCTGGCCCTCCTGGCGCAGCGAGACCTCCGCGCCCAGCACGGGCACCCGTTCCGCCGCCGCCCAATCGCCCTCCGGCACGCCGGAGAGCGTCCGCAGCAGGCCCGGCTCCGGCACGGTGAGGCCCAGGTACTGGTTGACCAGCGCCCCCGCGACGGCGAACGACACCTCCGGGTAGTCGCGGCGCTTCAGGCCGGGGGCGCACAGCTCGCGCAGCTCGCGCAGGCCGTCCGCCTCAAAGCCGCGGCCGTAATACAGCTGCGGGAAGTAGGTCTTCGCCTCCACGTTGGCCGGGCCGTGCCCGCGGATCTCCTCCAGCGCACTGCGCAGATAGGGCGTGCCGTCCAGCAGGCCGAAGTAGACCGGCAGGAAATTGCCCTCCCGGCAGTATTTTTCGACGAAGCGGCCGCGCCGGTCCTTACAGCCGTAAAAACGGCCGCGCTTCGCGTCGTACCATTCATGCAGATAGCGCTCCCGCAGCGCCAGGGCCTCCTCCTCCCGCCCCGCCGCCCGGTAGGCCGCGAACATCGCGCCCAGCAGGTCGCCCGCCACCCGGGGCGACTTGCCCACCTCGTTGTAGGAGGCGATGCCCCTGCGGCCATCCTCCGGCCGGTGGTCGGGGACGCCGTCGCCGTCGCGGTCCCAGCGGGCGATGTACTCCCCGAGGGTCAGCGCGGCCAGGCGTTGGAAGCACGCCTCCTCCGGATAGCGCGCGTCGCCGGTCCAGAGGGCTTCCGCGTGTAGTGCCTGGAGCAGGTCGAAGTTCGCGGGCAGGTTGTACCAGAAGTCCCGGTCGTCGGTGTAATCCACGGGGGCCGGACGGTCATATTTGTCGATCTCCCAGAACATGCAGTAGTCCCGGGCCTCGTGGATGCTCTCGGCAAATTTGCGGAACATGTTGCGGGTGTGCGCCCCCAGGCCCAGCACGGCCGCGCCCGCCCGCTGGTGCGAAGCGTCGCGGATGCAGAAGGCGTCGCGGCCGGGCAGCGCTGCCTCGTACCAGAGGCCCACGGGGTCCTCCCCGCGGTGGGCGTAGGACAGCGCGCGCTCCCCAGCCCAGGCGAAGCCGGCTTCCAGCAGGGGGTCGGATGAGGCGAAGGAGATGCTCACAGCGCCACCTCGATTCAGATTGTCTCTGTCAATCATACCACTTCGGCGCGGCATAGTCAATAAAAAATGAGCGGCAGCGCCTCCGCGCTGCCGCCCGCAGTGTTTGGAATATCAGTCTTCCGCTGGGTCGTCCCAGCGATAAACCGCCGTTGTCGCGATTTCGCCGTTGGCTGAGGGCTCGGAGAGGTAGATGCGCGGCGCGAGAATATACGAGGGCGGCCTCCTGCCCTGCGGGGACGTCTCCGCGTCCCAGACGAGCACGCAGTCCTTCAGGATGCCGTCGCGCTCGCTCCAGCCCAGGGGGTCGTTCTTCAGGGTTCCGAAGGGGCCGTTGTAGTAATATAGCTTGGTGATCGGGATATCCCGCGCGAAGTTGGCGCGCTCGTAAGCGCCGGAATTGTCCAAACCCGAAAGCGTCTCCCAATCGGCGACCAGCGCGGCCTTATCCGTTTCCGTCATAGGGCTCAAGGCTATGGACATACCGCCCAGGGCAACGATCATCTCATTTCTGCCTTTGTCCTCATATTTGCGCAGGGAGAGTTCCTTTTGGGATTCCGGCTGACCCATTTGGATGAACGCCACACCTGTGCGCACACCATCGATGGTGATGACGTCCTCAGCGGTCATGCTGCCGTAAGAGGCCCATTCATAGCGAGGTAGGCGGTTGGGTTCCATCCAGAGATAATCCTCGTCAATGCCTGTATAGCTCTGCGCGGCATGAAAACGATAGAGGGAACCCATGTCGATCGGGTTTTCCTCGAAGGGGATGGTGACATCCGGGCCAAGGGGAACCCTGCTGAAGCCCCAAAAGCACAGCACCCCCACAAGTACGGCAACAGAGGCGGCAGCGATGGCGATCGCCCGGCGCAGGCGATTCTTCGATTGCCGCAGGCCACGGCTCGCGCTGAACTTTGGCTGCTCGGCGGGCCTGCGCAGGGCCTCCAGCTCCTGCGAGCAGGGCGGGCACCCGGGCAGGTGGCCGTCCACGAGGGCGCGGCTGTCGGCGCTGAGGACATTGTCGGCGTAGAGCGGCAGCAAATCGCGCGCGACATCGCAGCTGATGTTATTGGTCTGTTCCATGTTCGCTCTCCATTCTCTCCTGAATTTTGCGTTTGGCGCGGTGAAAGGTGACCCTGGCCCAGCTCTCCGTCTTGCCGAAGATTTCGGCGATCTTGACAAACGGCAGTTCCCCGAACACGCGCAGGCTGAACACCTCCTTGTAGGGCTCGTCCAGTCCGTGCAGCAGCAGGTGCAGCCGGAACGCCTCGTCCCGGGCCTCGAGGTCCCGGGGGAAGGAGGAGGGGTCCTCCCAATCCTCCGATTCCGGCAGTGCGAGCTCGTACTTCTGCTTCTTCGCGTGCGCGTAGGCCAGGTGCTTGGCGATCTGGCACAGCCACACCCGCAGCTCGCAGCGCTCCTCAAAGCGCCCGATGTGCAGCAGCGCCTGCACGAACGTGGCCTGCGTCAACTCCTCCGCCAGCGCCTCATCCCGGGTGAGGCGCAGCAGGAAGAGAAACACGTCGTGGTAATGCCGCTTGTATACCTCCTCGAAGCCGTCCAAGGGTTCACCTCCCAAGGCCTGTTGGCAGGCCTTTGCCATCTTGCACCTATAAGAGAAAGTTGCGTGTGTTTTGTTGCAAAGAAAAGTTGCTTTTTCGCCCGGCATTTGCTATAATAATAAAAAATCCCTCAAAGGAGCTTCAGCGATGCAGAATTTCACCTTTCAGCTCCCCACCAAGCTCATCTTCGGCCGGGACGAACAGAAACATATCGGCGCGTACCTCCGGCAGGCCATGCCGGGCCTGCGAAAGATCCTGCTGCACTACGGCGGCGGGAGCATCAAGCGCAGCGGGCTCTACGACGAAGTGGCGGCGTCGCTGCAGGGGGCGGGCATCGCCTTCGCGGAGCTCGGCGGCGTGGTGCCCAACCCGCGCGTGCGCCTGGTGCGCGAGGGCATCGAGCTGTGCCGCCGCGAGGGCGTGGAGCTCGTCCTGGCCGTGGGCGGCGGCAGCGCGATCGATTCCGCCAAGGCCATCGCCTTGGGGCTGCGCTGCGAGGGCGACGTGTGGCGGCTGTTCCGGGAGAAAATCCCCGCGGACAAGGCCCTGCCCCTGGCCACCATCCTCACCATCCCCGCCGCGGGCAGCGAATCCAGCAACTGCTCGGTGATCTCCAACGAGGACGAGCAGCTCAAAATCGGCTATCACAGCGAGGCGCTGCGGCCCATCTTGAGCATCATCAACCCCGCGCTGTTCGCCACGCTGCCGGCGTACCAGGTCGCCAGCGGCGTCGCGGACATCATGAGCCACATCTTCGAGCGCTACTTCACGCACACCGCCCACACGGACGTCTCCGACGAGCTGTGCGAGGGCGTGCTGCGTGCCGTGATGAAAAACGCCCCCCGCGTACTCGCGGACCCGGAGGACTACGACGCCTGGTGCGAGATCGGCTGGGCGGGCACCCTGGCCCACAACGACCTGCTGGGGCGGGGCCGTCAGGAGGACTGGGGCTGCCACGGCCTGGACCACGAGCTCAGCGCGCTCTATGGCGTGACCCACGGCGCGGGCCTGGCGGTGCTCACACCCTACTGGATGGAGTACGCCTGGCGGCTGAACGTCCCCATGTTCGAGCAGTTCGCCCGCAATGTGATGGGCGTGACCGGCGGGCGCGACGCGCAGGCGACCATTACGGAGGCCATTGCCCGCCTGCGCAGCTTCTTCAAAAGCTTGGGGCTGCCGGGCACATTGACGGAGCTCGGTGTCGGCCCGGAGCGCCTGGAGGAGATGGCGAAAAAAGTCACCGGCGCCGCCTTCGGGGTGGAGGTCGGCCGCGGCAACTTCTTGAAGCTGAAATGGCAGGACGCGCTGGAGATCTACAGGATGGCGTTATAGCCATTGCTGTAGAGACGCACTGCTGTGCGTCTCCGTAAAAACACCCGCTTGCTATGGGAGACGCACAGCAGTGCGTCTCCGTAAAAACACCCGCTTGCTATGGGAGACGCACAGCAGTGCGTCTCTACACACCTTGCCCATAATATTTTCCCGGCCCGTGCTTGCGCGCAAAGTGCTTCTCCTGCACATGCGGCGGCGCGGGCCGCGCGTTTGGGTTCAATTGCCGGGTGAGCAGGGCCATCTTCGCCACCTCCTCCAGCACGACGGCGTGATACACCGCCTCGGCCGCGTCCCCGCCCCAGGCGAAGGGCCCGTGGTGTGAAACAAGCACGCCGGGCGTGTGCGCGGGATCTCTCCCCGCGAAGGCCTCGGCGATCACCCGGCCGGTATTGCCCTCGTAATCCTCCTCCACCTGCGCAGGGGTCAGATCGCGGGCATAGGGGATGGGGCCGTAAAAGGTATCGGCGTGGGTGGTGCCGTAGCAGGGGATGCCCTCACCCGCCTGCGCCCAGGCAGTGGCGTAGGTACTATGCGTATGCACGATGCCGCCGATCTCCGGAAAGGCATTGTAGAGCGCCAGGTGCGTCCTCGTGTCGGAGGATGGGCGCAGGTTCCCCTCGATGACGTTGCCGTCCAGGTCCAGTATGACCAGCACGCCAGGGGCCAGGTCGGCGTACTCCACGCCGGAGGGCTTGATCACCACCAGGCCCCGCGCGCGGTCGATGCCGGACACATTGCCCCAGGTGAGAGTCACCAGGCCGCGCCGGGGCAACTCCATATTGGCCTCAAAGACCTGCCGCCGCAGGCATTCAAGCATGGCGCAGGCCCTCCGCAGCGGCCCGCTCGGCGGGCAGGCAGGCCACGTAGCGCTCCAGGTACGCGGCAAAGCCTGTGGCAATGTCCGCTTCCGGCGCGGCGACAGTGACCTGCGCCGAAGCGAACACATCGGCTAGGAACGCGTCAAGGCCTTGGCCTTCCGCCCCGCGCAGCATGTAGGCCGCCAGCAGCGCCATGCCCCAGGGGCCGCCCTCGCCCGCCGTCTCCATCACGGCCACGGGCACGCCCAGGGCCCCCGCTAAGAGGGACTGCCCCACATCTTTGGTCTTGAACAGCCCGCCGTGGCCCACCAGTTGGTCCAGGGCCACGTGCTCCCGGTCAAACAGGAGGTTCATCCCCAGGCGCAGCGTGGCCAGCGCGGAGAACAGCTGCGCCCGCATGAAGTTCGCCAGGGTCAGGCTCGCGCCCGCCGCGCGCGTAAATAATGGACAGCCCTCGTTCAGGCCGATGACCGGCTCGCCGGAATAGCAGTTGAAGTTCACCAGGCCGCCGGCGTCCGGCTCGGCCTCGAGGGCCTTGTTGTACAGGAAATCGTACAACTGTGGACGGGTCAGCGGCGATGTCTCGCCGCCCAGCGGCGAAAGCTCGCCGAACAGCCGCACCCACGCGTCCAGGTCGGAGGTGCAGGTGTTGCTGTGCACCATGGCCACAGGCGCGCCCGCCGGCGTGGTCACCATGTCGATCTCGGGGTACGCCTGCGACAGCGGCCGCTCCAGCACCGCCATGGCGAAGATACTCGTGCCCGCAGAGACGTTGCCCGTGCGGGGCGCCACGGCGTTGGTGGCCACCATGCCCGTGCCCGCGTCGCCCTCCGGCGGGCAGAGCGGCAGCCCCGCCATGCCGTGGGGGAGGCCCAGCCAATCCGCGCCCTCCTGCGTCAGCGCGCCCGCGGGCTCGCCCGCCCGCAGCACCTCCGGCGCGATGGCGGGCCAGTCGATCCCCGTGAGCTGTTGAAATTTTCCCATCATGCCCGCGTCGTAATTCCCACCGGTGATGGGGAACATGCCGGAGGCGTCGCCGACGCCCAGCACCTTCTGGCCCGTCAGCCGCCAATGCACATAGCCCGCGAGGGTGGTGAGGAAGGCGATGTCCTTCACGTGCTCTTCGTTATTTAGAATCGCCTGATAGAGGTGCGCCACGCTCCAGCGCTGGGGGATATTAAAGCCGAACAGCGCGGATAATTTACGCGCGGCCTGCTCCGTGGTGGTGTTGCGCCACGTGCGGAACGGCGCGAGCAGGTTGCCGTCCCTGTCGAACGCCAGGTAGCCGTGCATCATGCCTGAGACGCCCAGGGCCTCCACACCGCGCAGGTCCAGCCCCGCGAGCGCTTTACGCGCGCCGTCTTGCGCGTCCGCCAGATCGTAGGTCCAATAGCCGTGCTCGTGTCTATTTTCCCAGTCGTGCGCGCCGGAGGCGATCACCCGGCTGCCGTCAATCGCCACGGCCTTGATGCGCGTGGAGCCGAACTCAATGCCCAAAATACTCATACGAACGGATTCTCCTTTGGATATGGGATTTGCCGGGGCTGATTGTAGGATATATCTTCGATGCCCAGGTACTTGAACACCTCGAACAGCGCCCTGCCATGGTGCCCGAAGGCCACGGCCCCGTGGTGCGGGAAGCGCTTGCCGATCAAGACATGCCGATAAAACCGACTCATCTCCGGGATGGCGAACGCGCCGATGGAGCCAAAGCTCTCGCAGTCCACGTCGAGGATTTCCCCCTGGGCGGCGTAGGCCTTCAGCTGCGTATCGGCGGCCGATTGCAGGCGATAGAGCGTGATATCCCCGGGCTTGAGGTTGCCCTCCAGGGTGCCGCGGGTGATGTCGGGCGCGGGCGCGTCGGGTTCCAGGCCGCGCTTCATGATCAGCTGGTAGCCCATGTGGGGGTTCTTCAGCCGCGCGGCGCAGGTGTTGCCGCAGTGGAAGCCCATGAAGGTCTCGTTTGGACGCCGGTCATAGATGGAGGGGGGCACGGTGTTGTTGATGTCCAGCAGGGTCGTCGCCGCGCCGGAGACGCACGCGCCGATGTACTCCGACAGCGCGCCGTAGATGTCCACCTCGCAGGCCGCGGGCACGCCCCGGGCCGCCAGGCGGCTGTTGACATAGCAGGGCACGAACTTGAACTCCGTCTGGAAGGCGGGCCAGCACTTGTTGGCGAACGCCACGTATTTGCGAGCGCCTCTGTGTTCGTCCGCCCAGTCCTCCAGGGTGAGCTCATACTGCGCCAGACGCGGCAGGATGCCCGCGTAGGGGTTGTTGTCCCCCAGCTCCGCTTCCATTTCGGCGATTTTGGCGGGGATGCGTGCATCCCCGACGTGCTTGTTGTAGGCCGCGAGCAGGTCCAGCTCGCTGTTTTCCTCTATCGCGACGCCCAGGTCGTACAGCGCCTTGATGGGCGCGTTGCAGGCCAGGAAGTCGTCCGGCCGCGGGCCGAAGGCGATGATCTTCAGGTTTTGCAGGCCGATGATGGCTCTCGCGATGGGGATAAATCCGGCGATTTTTTCGGCCAGCGCCTCCGCAGTGCCCACAGGGGATTCCGGGATGTAGGCGGGCAGATTGCGCAGGCCCAGGTTGTACGAGCAGTTGAGCATGCCGCAGTAGGCGTCGCCCCGGCCGTCGATCAGGTCGCCGTCGCCCTCCGCGGCGGCAATGAACATCACCGGCCCGGGGAACCACTCGGCCAGCAGGGTTTCAGGGGTCTCGGGGCCGAAATTGCCCAGGAAGACCACCAGCGCGTTGACGCCGTTGGCCTTGAGGTCCGCAATGGCTTGTTGCGCGTCCAGCTCGTTTTCCACCGTGGCGGGGCACTCGTACAGACCGGGGCCGTACTGCGACACGATGGCGGCGCGGCGGCGCTCGCTGAGCGCCCGGGGGAAGCAGGAGCGCGACACGGCCACAAGGCCGGGGAGTACATCCGGGAGATTGGCAAGCATGGCAGGGCCTCCTTTTCGTGCATTTATGATATTTATGATATTAGCATAGCAGCCCCATTGTTTTTTGTCAAGCTTTGTGATAAACTTAGCTGACCAAATTCAAATGGGAGGTGACCATCGTGCCGAAAAAAGCAGGGGTGCTGTTCAGCAGGGATTTCGCCGTCGCGCAGGTGGACGAGCGCCTTTACGGCTCGTTCATCGAGCACCTGGGGCGGGCAGTGTACGGAGGGATCTATCAGCCCGGGCACCCGCAGGCGGACGAGGAGGGCTTTAGACTGGACGTGCTCGCACTGGTGAAGGACCTGCGCGTGCCGATCGTCCGCTGGCCCGGCGGGAATTTCGTCTCGAACTATTTCTGGGAGGACGGCGTGGGGCCCGTGGAGCGGCGGCCCCGCCGCCTCGACATCGCCTGGCGCAGCACCGAGCCGAACCTCGTGGGCGTCGGCGAATTCTCGCGCTGGTGCCAAAAGGCGGGCGCCGAGGTCATGATGGCGCTCAACCTGGGCACCCGGGGCGTGGAGGACGCGCTGAACCTGTTGGAATACTGCAACCACCCCGGCGGCAGCAAATACAGCGACCTGCGCATCTCCCACGGGGCGGCGGAGCCGTACAACATCAAAACCTGGTGCCTGGGCAACGAGCTGGACGGCGCCTGGCAGGTGGGGCACAAGACCATGCAGGAGTATGGACGCCTGGCCGCCCAGACCGCGAAGGCCATGAGGATGTTCGACCCCGGCATCGAGCTGGTGGCCTGCGGCAGCTCCAGCGCAGGCATGCGCACCTTCCCCGAATGGGAGGCCACCGTGCTGGACCACACCTATGACTGCGTGGACTATATCTCTCTGCACACATATTATGGCAAACGGGGTGAGGACACCGCCAACTTTCTGGCAAAGACTGTGGAGATGGAGCGCTTCATCAAGAGCGTCATAGCGACCTGCGACTACGTCAAAGCGAAAAAGAGGAGCAAGAAGGCCATGCTCCTCAGCTTTGACGAGTGGAACGTCTGGTACCACTCCAACCAAGCCGACGACGACACCATGCAGAACCATCCCTGGCAGGTGGCCCCCGCGCTGCTGGAGGACCACTACACCTTTGAGGACGCGCTGCTGGTGGGGCTGATGCTCATCACGCTGCTCCAGCACTGCGACAGGGTGCGCATGGCCTGCCTGGCGCAGCTGGTCAACGTCATCGCCCCCATCATGACCGAACAGAATGGCGGCGCGTGGGTCCAGCCCACGTATTACCCCTTCCTGCATGCATCCAATTACGGCAGGGGCATTGCCCTGCGGCCGGTGCTCTCCTGCGAAAGGCATGACACCAAGGATTTCACCGACGTCAACAATGTGGAGTCCGTCGCCGTGTACGACGAGGAGAATGAGGCGCTGACGGTCTTTGCGGTCAACCGGGATCTAAATGAATCTGTTGACTTTGCGTGCGACCTGCGGGATTTCCCCGGCTACCGCCCGGTGGAGCACATCTCCCTCACCAGCGACGACCTGCAGGCCCGCAACAGCGCGGCTGTGCAGGCGGTCGCGCCGCGCAGGGAGCAGGCCGGGCGCATGGACGGCGGCACATACAGGGGGATCCTGCCGAAGGCCAGCTGGAACGTGCTGCGGTTCGGAAATGCCAATTAAGGCCTCTTTATCACCCTGTCCAGCACCCGCTGCATGTTTCCGCCCAGGATTTTTAATTTTTCCTCCTCCGGCACGTCCGCGAAGGCCACCCACGAAAGCTGCGGCCGCATATCCCGCATGGGGGCGTCGGTGCCGTACATCACCTTATCGGCCAGGCCCTCCCGGCAGAAATACTCGATCACGCCCTCGGTCACGGTGGTGTAGGTCAGCTGGAGGTACACGTTCGGGTATTTCTTCGCATAGGGCGCGTATTGGGTCGCGATTTCAAAGCTCTGCCCCGCGTGGTCCAGGAAGAAGGACACGTTGGGATAGCGGACAACCAGTTCCTCCACGTCCTGCAAAAAAGTGGGGTAGGAGCAGTTGTCCATGAGGGCATACAGCCGGTTCCGCTCCGCGATCTCCCACCAGGGGGCGAACATGGGGGCGTTGTAGCGCGCCGCGGTGCGGGCGTAGAACATCTTGATGCCCGGGAAGCCGTGCTCCAGATGGTATTTGCGCGCCGTGGCACCGATATCCTCCACGTAGTTGGGGTCGATCAGCAGGTAGGGGTATACGCGGCCCGGATATTTTTCGGCCATGGCCAGGGCCGCCTCGCAGCCCGCCTCGGAATCCGACCAGATGCCCAGCCAGGGCGCGACGCAGAATTTTTCCACGCCCAGGCGGTCGTTGAAGCGGACCATGTTGTCGATGTCGCCCTCCCGCATCATATACCCGGCCCCGGTGGCGTGGCCCGGAGGCTGGTAATGGGCATGGGAATCAAAGACCGGCACCGCCATCGGCCTGCCCGCGGCGCAATCCAATAGGATGTGATCGCCCTTCAGCTCGTCAGCGGGCGGCGGGGTGACGCCTGTCATGGCGCTGAGGTTCCCTCCCGCGAATCGGCGCAGCTCCTCCTCGGGCAGGCCGCTGTAGTCCGCGAAGGCCCGCGCGGCCCCGGCGCTCTGGCGGGGCAGGTTGCTGCCGAACAGCACCCGTCCAAGGCCGTAGCGCTCATGCAATATCTCGATGATCCGGTTCGATTGCAGGTACGACAGGTCCGTGCAGAGGTTGGGGAAGCTGTCCATCAGGGGGAAGAGAATGCGCTCGTGGCTCCAGGGGGCCCCCAGCAGGACGATCTTCAGGCCGGGATGCGCACCGAGGGCCTCGGCCAGGTCGCGCATATCGATCTCATTGTACTCAACGAGCAGTGGCAGCCCGGCGGCCTCCAAAACATGATACACGCCGCCCATGGTGCGTTCGTCGGCGGCATAGTGGTGCGTCTTTGGGAACATGCGGGCGGCCACACAGCCGATGCGGCGGATATCCGCGAGCATCTCCTCCGGGTCATAGAAGTCGCCCGCCTGGTTGGGCCCCACGGTGTAGCAGCCGAATAATCTTGGACTCTTCGCGAGCTCCGCCACGAGCAGTTCGTTGCCGTATTTCGGCGCGTAGTCCTTCGCCATCCCATGATATACAAGCGCTCCGGCGATCCCGCAGCGCTCCATACTGCGCAGGATGTCCTCTGTCCGCCAGGGCTCCAGGGGGGGCTTTACCCCGTGCTTGCCGATGCAGACGTTGCAGTCGAAAAAATACATAGCCACTCCTAAAACGCTGTGATACGCGTCGTCGGGAAGAGATGCTTGCGGAACATGAACACATTGAAGCTCAGCAGCAGCGGCCTGCCGCTTTTGACCTCCAGGCCCCGGATGGCGATCTCCTCCGGGACCGCGAAGGGGCGCTTCGGGCACGTGAACAGATCTGCCAGCACGTATTGGTCCAGATAGAGCGGGAGGAAGGGGCCGAAAATCTGGGGCCCGATATAGAAGAACGAGTGGTTGCTGTCGTCGATGATAAGGCCGTCGATCGTGATCCTTGCGGGCAGGCCGATGGGGTAGCCGTAGTCGTGGCTGCGGGCCGGGACGCCGTGGAACAGGACGGCGTCGGACTTCGCGCCGTTGCCCGGCACGAAGACGCAGTTGCGGATGACGATCTCGCCGTCCCACGTGGCGCCGTAGTCGTCGCGCAGGGTGATCATCTTGTAGTCGGAGCGCACCGTGGTGTTCTCCACCAGCAGCGCGCCCTGGCCGGTGACGGTGATCCCGTGCCAGCCGATCGCCGAATTTTTGACCGTCAGGCCCGTGACGAACTTGTGGGAGTCCACGCGGTTGAGCTCCACCCCGTCGAACACCAGGTTTTTGCACTGGTTGGTCCCGGTGATCCCGCGCAGCGTGCTGTCGCAGATGTCGTTCGACTGCACGCAGTTTTTGATCGTCACGTTGAGGGAATTTTGTATCATGAACTCATACCCGTCATAGCCGTCGATGGGCTTGTGCCCGACCACCGTGGCGTTTTGCACGGTGACGTCGGCGCAGTCCTCGATTTCGATGAACCCGTTGAAATATACGGCTGTACTGGTGGCCTCCCTCTCGAGGGCATGGGTCACACCGTCGATCACCACGTTGGAGCGCTCCACGAGGATGTTGCGCGTGCTGTACGGCATCGCGCCCTGGTTGACGACGGTTGTGAAATGCCCGCCGCGCACGGTCAGCGTCACTGGATCCATCGGGTAGGCCGTGAGGGATGTGATGTTGTCAAAATCCCAGATGATCGGCGTGCCGGGGCTCACGTTGCCGTCCCTGTCCACGAGGAACGCGTCGGACTGCGGCTCGCCCCTGTAGGAATCCTGCCGGTCCGGCACGTAGCGGATGTAGCGCGTGGCCGTGTCGTCGACCGCTTTCACATACGCGCCATACGCCAGCGAAATATCCAGCTTTGCTTGGTTCTTCTTCAGCGTGCGCACGCCTGTCAGCGGCACCGGGGCAAGCGCGGAGGTCACCGCGAACACATGGCCCAGGTTGTTGTTGGTCACGGCGTCGTCGTCCAGGAGGAACGTGGCGTCGCCCCAGTCGGTGTCGGTCTGGATGACGGCGGTTTTGTTTGAGTCGCCAATATAGTAGGTGGCCCCCGGATCGGCGAAAACGGGCAGGCCCCACTCGTTGGCGAATGCGTGCGCGGCGATGATCGCGTCAAAGTCGTCGGTTTCGCCGTCACCCACGGCGCCGTATTCGCTGTAATAGACGCATGCGGGGGGCGCGGCGGCGGCCACGGCCGCGAGGCCCATCGCCAGGGCGCACGCGAGAAAGCCTGAAAGAACGGAACGCAATGTTTTTTTCATATGGCTGCCCCCCCTTTTACGGCAAATAGAACACTTCGGCCATCAGGGGCTGCGCGCCCGTCAGGGGGTCCAGCTCCATGGCCATGACGTCCTTCATGTATGCGTTCCACCGGTCCACCACGGGGCTCTCGCGCTGCACGCGCGCGGCGTGTTCGGCGCCCAGTTCGCATTCATAGTAGCCGAACAACTCGTCTCCCGTCTGCCAGATAGAATAGTTGCGTATGCCGGCCCGATGCAGAAGATCGAGCATCTCGGGCCAGATTTCGTCGTGCCGCTTGATGTATTCCGCGCACATGCCGGGCAGGATGCGCGCTTTCCAGGCGTATCGTTCCATAAATGCCTCCTTCAGTGCACGTAATCCGGCGTGCCGTGCAGTGCCGGCAGCGGATGCGGCCGCACCGTCGCGCCGCCCTGTTCATAGGACTGTATCGCCGCCTCGATATATTCCAGGGTCGCCAGGGCGTCGCGCCCCGAGGAGCGGATATACTCATAGTGCACGTCGTTCGTCAGGTCCTCCAGCCAGGCGTGGATACGGCCCGTAAATGTCGCGTCGAAGCTGGTGACGCCGGTGTTCATGACCTCGGGCTCGGGCAGGTAGAGCTTGCCCTCCTCGTTTTCCTTATGGCCTCCCCAGTAGGTCAGCTTTTCGACGCAGTTTTCGATGCAGAACGTGCCCTTCGTGCCCACGTGCTCGTAGCTCCACCAGCCGCCTAGCCCGAAGCGCGCGTCGCCCCGCTGGGAGAGGAGCACGCCCACGCCGCCGTTCTCAAACTTGCAGTTGATGCTGTTGATGGACAGCATCGGGTCGCCCGCCGTGCGCCGCACGCCCGGGCGCTCCAAAAAGGCCTGCACGTGGGAGATGTCGCCGCAGAAGTAGCGCATGACGGAGAAGGGATGGGTCAGGAACGCCTTGACGTGGGAGTAGGGCTTGTTCCAGCGAGACATGGGATCGATCTTACCCGGCGCGGCGTAATCGCTGCCGTCGAAGCCCATCTTGTGCAGGCAGTAGACCAGCTCGCCGACCTCGCCGGCGTCCATGCGCCCCCGGGCTGCTGCGGCTGTCTCGGTGAAATAATGATTTAAGTTGCAGGCGAGAACCTGCTTTCTGGAAAGTGCGTAGCGCACGAGCGCGCGGGCATCCTCAATGTTGGCGCAGAGGGGCTTTTCGCACAGGACTTTTTTGCCGTACTCCAGCAGCTCGAAGGAGGGCTCGAAGTGCATCGAGCCGTTTTCGTAGCCGCTGGTGCAGACTGACACGGCCTCGAGGTCTGGCTCGCCCTCCACCAGGTCCCTGATGGAGTAGTACGCCTTGACGCCGAACTCCTCGGCGGCCTTGTCGGCGCGCTCATGATTGATGTCGCACACGGCGAGCAGCTGCGCCAGGGGGTCGTTTTGGTAATTGCGCGCGTGGGTGCGGCCGATACCGCCCAGACCGACGACGCCTGCTTTGATTGGCATGAATCTATCCTCCTAAATTTCTGATATGTTTACCGGTCGTTGCTCTTCCAATGATTTAATCGCCGCGTGTATCACCCGGCTCGCCTCCAGGCCCTGTTGCCCGCTGCCGTTGATGTCCTCCGGCGGCACGCCCGCCGCCACCTCGTCCACGAAGCTCTGGATGCGCGCCTGGAACGTGTCGTCGAAGTTGCTGTAGCCGCCGAAGATGGGGTTGGTGTAGACCTGCTTGGTGAGGTCGTCCGCAGGGTACAGCGTGGCCTCGCGCCACATGTCGTCCACAACCATGCGCCCCTTCGTGCCCGCCACCTCGCAGCGCTCCATCGGATGCCCCCGGGCCAGGTCGTAGCTGGAGGTGAGATGCCCCACCGCGCCGTTTTCGAAGCGCATATTGATGGACGCCGTGGACCAGATGCCCCGCCCCGGCGCCTTCATGGCGAAGCAGTGCACCTGCGCGACCTCGCCCATGAAGTACCGCATGATGTCGACGCTGTGGGGGTTGAGGGCCTTCAGGTGGAAGTAGGGCGACTCAAACTCACCCGGCTTGCCGATCCACAGGGCCATATTGCAGAAGAGCAGGTCGCCGAGGCGGCCTTCCTTCTGCCATTTTTTTGCGAGGAGGGCGGCGGGGGTGAAGCGGTGATTCAGGTCCACTGCCAAGCGCAGATTTTGCTCCTGCGCTGTCCTAACCATGACGCGCGCCTTGTCCATGTCGTTGCAGATGGGCTTTTCGACAAGGACGTTCGCGCCTGCCGTCAGCGCCTGAATCGTCGGCTCAAAGTGGTCGGAGGAATATTCGTAGCCCCCCGTGGCCACGCTGCACAGGTCGGGGCGGTGCTTTTCGAGCATCTCCCCGGCGTCCAGGTACCAGGGCACGCCGAAGGCCTCCCCTGCCCTCTGCGCCCGCTCCGGAATCAGGTCGCACACGGCGGCGAGGCGGACGCCCTTGATTTTGGAATAGACCCGGCAGTGGAGGTTGCCGATCGGGCCGAGGCCGATGACGCATACGTTGAGCATGAGCTCACCTCACTCCTTCTTCTGTGCCTGGAGCTTGGCTGCTGCGGCCGGGTTGCCGATGAACATGCCCTCGTAGGCCTCCTCCGAGGAGAAATAGGGCCTGCCGCGGCCGTTCCAGGTCTTGTCTGCGACCTCGGTGACGGGGTTCTTTGTTTTACGCGCTTTCTTGCGCGCGTCAATGTGCGCGTTCATGCGCGTTTGCAGCGTGGCGACGACCTCCGGGTTCTGCCCGGCGACATTGTCCAGCTCCAGGGGGTCCTTGATGAGGTTGTAGAGCTCGATCTCCGGCTTGAAGTGGAGATCGGGCTCCAGGGCAACGATGAGCTTCCACTCGGGGGTCCTCCACCCGTGCTTGCGCATCCAGGTGGCCTCGGTCAGGTATATCTCCGGTTCGGGGGTGCGTTCCTCGCCCGTCCAGAAGGCGGAGAGGGACCGCCCGTCGAATTTCAGGCGCGTCTTGATCCCCAGCAGTTCCAGCAGGGTGGGCATGACGTCCTTCTGCTGGACGTAGTCGTCAAATGCCAGCCCGGCCGGGATGGTACCCGGGTAGGTGATGGCAAGCGGGACGCGCAGGGTGGGCTCGTACAGGCCGTGGTGGTCGTACCAGCAGTCGTGCTCGTTGAGGGTCTCGCCGTGGTCGGAGGTGATGACAACGACGGTCTCGTCCTCGATGCCCAGCTCATGGAGGGTTGTGAATATCTGTTGGATGCACGCGTCCATATAGGCGATGGCGCCGTCGTACTGGGCGTTGACGTACTGGGCGTCCGTGCAGTCCACGGGGAACCACTCTCGGAAGTACGTCGCAAAGGGCTTGAAGGCCCAGAGGTCGTCGAGGGACTTATTTGTATCATCGTATTCGTCGCCGTTGTAGAACATGCGGTCGAAGGGCGCGGGCGGCAGATAGGGCGAATGGGGGTCCATGTGGCGCAAAAAGAGGAAGAAGGGCTTGTCCTCCCCCGCCAGGCGTTTCAGTTCCGGCAGGGCGGCATCGTTCAGGTTTTCGGCCTTGTGGGATTTCCCATCATCCCGGTCCGGGCCCCAGCCCTTGTACTCGATATAGTTCGAAAACCCGTGGGTATACGCACCGTCGCCGAAGCCGATGCAGGTGCAGTTGTAGCCCTGCCCGGAGAGCACCTCCTGCAGGGTGATGCCACGGGGGAGCTCCGGCACATTGCGCAGCGTGACGATCCCCGTGCCGAAGCAGTCGCGCCCCGTGAGCAGCGAGGAGTAGCCCGGCGGGGTGGGGATGCTGGGGGAGAAGCAGTGCGTGAAGTTGATCCCGCGGCGCGCCATGTCCTCCAGGTGCGGGGTGTTTTTGCGGTGGTAGCCGCACAGGCTCATGCGCGTGGCGCGGCAGGAATCGATGCCGAGGAAGAGGATGTTGGGTTGCTTTTTCATGTCTTCTTTCTCCTGTAATAAATTCGTAATAATAATTTTTTGTGAAGTACAGCGGCGTCTTTACCGAGTGCCTTTATCGAACCAGATCGCTTTTCTGATCATGTTTGGTCTGCTGTAGTGCGTTTTTTCGACGTAGCCGGTTGGGGTTACGCCGGAGGCGAGCAGCCTCTCCATGCTCAAATACCGGGAATCCAGGCTGAAATCCAGCCAGACCGGGCCGAGGATCAATCTGCCGCCATCGGCCACATAGTGCTCCATCAGGTGATCGAAAAGCGCAAGCTCGTCATCCTCGGGGACCTGGCCCAGGCCGCCGATGTGGACGTAGCCAAACTTTTGCTCCGGCCTCCAGAGGAACGAATTGCCAAGGAAAAGGTGATCGCTCCAGTGAGGCAGCCTGGTTTTTGCCAACGCAACCAGGCCCTCCGAAATATCGATGCCGTACACCTGCACATCAAAGCCTACGGCAGCGGCCCATTGATGCACCATTTCCATCAAATGGCCGTTGGCGCAGCCGACATCCAGGAAGGTGCCGTCTTTGTATATGGCGTCGACAATCGGCAAGTGCGCATACGCGTAGTGCTGCGCGCCGCCGCCATGGCCCGACTGCCCGCGGGGGTTGTCTTGCGAGAGATATAATTTTGTGAAATAAGTATTGTTCAACGCATACCATTCGTCCTTGGTGATCTCGCCGTTGGCAAGGGCGGCGTTGACATAGGCGTTGAAATCATTTGCGAGAGGGAATGACAAAGCGTAGTTTCTATCCATGGATTACCTCGCATCCAAAAGCAATTTTGACATAAACATTTCTTGCGGCCGTTCGAACGGCATATTCTCATGAAAGAAAACACCGCCCGTATCCTTGTACCCAAGCTTTCTGTAAAAATGCTGCGCTTCCTCGTCAACCTTTGTTGAAATCATGACCACATCGTATCCTTGTCCGCGCATTTCGTTTTCCCAATGCAGCATGGCCTGCCTTCCGAAGCCTCTCCCGCGATGGGGCTCATCGATTTCAATCAGGGTGACAAAGGGGGTATGGTCCCAAAGCAGATTGTATCTCATGATGCCCACAGGCCTATCGCCGTCACTGACGACATACCCGCGCCTGTCCCGGATTTTCAGTTCGAACTCTTTTTCG
>Ga0123353_10000526_pt1 | contig 47413 bp, 46 predicted proteins | sample TergutLab28metaG_3_FD_92763 | JGI IMG/M metagenome (GOLD analysis project Ga0123353, IMG submission 92763) | Labiotermes labralis P3 segment gut microbial communities from Petit-Saut dam, French Guiana - Lab288 P3 | ecosystem: Host-associated > Arthropoda: Insects > Digestive system > Gut ... | reverse complement strand
GTAACGACTATGTGAATTTTTGCGATAATCTTCCATAGCCTACAGTATAGCAAATGAAAACAAAAACCTAAAGGTTTCGCCTGAAGGCGAGGGTTTTAGACCCATTGGTTGGAAAATAAAAAAACAGGCCTGTTCGGTGAATCGCCTTCGGGATTTTCAAGAAGTGTGACGTTTTCCGTGCCACGGAGGTCTTTACATTTATCGCAACTGATTGCGTCACAATGAGATATGTTATTGCCGCATATTCCATAGGAAAATTATTGTCCCTTGATTGTGGCATTTCCCAGTCATTTCTGTTACAATCATCGGACAAAACATGTTTCTATAAATCTACACAAAGTTTCTACAAATTTACACAAAGGGAGATGATTCAATGAAAGTGTTGAAATTGTTGATGGTCGTGTCAGTTGCCTCGGTTGTCGTTTTGATGACGGGAAGCTTTCTCAAGGCTCAAGAGCTTAAGAAAAAGTTGGAAATCACAAGTCTCAAGGACGTTGACGAAGATTATGCAATCCAGGGAGAATACATCGGCAAACGAGACCTCAATGGGAACCCGGCAAAGCTGGGACTGCAAATCGTTGCCGAGGGAAACGGAGACTTCAAAGTCGTTTTCTTCCCGACTGGACTGCCGGGAGATGGGTATTCGCCAGGTGACAGACTCTATTACGCCAAGGGAGAAACAACGTCCGACGGTGAAGTGATTCTCACTTACGATCCGGAACCGGATTACCAACTTGATGTGAAAGACGGCAAAGTTCTCTTCGGCACAAGGGCGCTGTTCGAACGAGTTGAAAGAACCAGTCCGACACTTGGCGCCGCACCGCCAGAGGGTGCCGTGGTGATTTTCGACGGTAAAAACACGGATATGTTTGAGCCTGGAGCAAAAATGAATGACGAGGAAAAAACTCTTTGGTCCGAGGCCGTGACGAAACCGCTGGAAGACAAGCCGTATACGCTCCACGTTGAATTCATGCACTCTTACATGCCGTATGCTCGCGGGCAGGCACGTTCCAACAGTGGTGTTTACGTGGCCGATTGTTACGAATGTCAGGTTTTGGACTCTTTCGGCAATCCGCCGGCCAACAACGAGTCCGGAGGATTTTATACCGTTGCAACACCGCTGGTCAACATGTGTTATCCACCGTTGCAGTGGCAGACATACGATTTTGATTTCACTCCGGTGAAATACGAAGACGGAAAAAAGGTCGAGCCAGCACGTGTCACGGTTAAGCACAACGGTGTCGTCATTCATGACGACATTGAATTGAGAGAGACACCGGGACGTCAAAAAGAAGGGGCCGGTCCGAGACCCATATATCTCCAGGGACACGGCAACAAAGTGCAATACCGCAATATTTGGGTTCTGTACAAGTGATGTGATTCGTTGAGACGGTGTCTAAAAATTTCACACGGTCAATAACCTGATTATTTTTGCCACAGAAAACACGGACAAGAGCAAAACGCAAAGATATTTTTCACTTTGCGTTTTGCTCTTTGCATTTTGCACTTGTCTCTTCCGTGTTTTTCCATGGATTCCGTGGTTAGAAAGTATTTTCTCAGCCGAGAAGTCCTTTGAACGTGTCCATGATGAAGCTGTTGATTGTGAATGGTTCCTGCCAACTCCACATGTTCCGGATCAGGTCAAAAATCAAGATTCCGCCGAACATGAGAAGGAAAAAGATCGCGGCCAAACTGGACACGATAGCTCCTGAAAAGACGGTTTCCGTCGGACTGCCGGTGGAAGCGTGGGATGCTGCCCCGGGTGACGGAAGATGGTCTTCGGAAGAAACACCGCCAAAGGGGGATGACCCGGAATCCAAGCCTCCGAGTCCGGAATCACCAAAACCGGAAGCGTCAAACCCGCTTCCTCCGGAATCGAAACCACTGAAAACATTGGAATCAAGCATCGGGGTCGCGGATTCTGAGGCATCGGTGGAATCCAGGGCAGCAAATGGGGCCGATACTTCGGAATCTTCGTCTGATTCCGCGAAAAGGAGGGCGTCAATGTCGTCCGTTGCCGACGCGGCTGACGTTTTTGCCGACGTGGCCGGCGTTTTTGGAGTGACGGTAGAAACGGGGGCCGTCGCGGGTACTGTCGGAGCAGTCGACTGGTCTTCCAGTTCAAAGGGAGCAAAGCCGAGATCGTCGGCCAAGTCGTCTTCAATGGCAATCACCTGTGAAGAACTCTCGGAATCGTCGCCTCCGAAATCCTGATCGACGGAAAGCTGGAAATCCCCCTCGGCGGCACCAAGAATGGTTGCCGTGTCGAGGTCGACGTCATCATCGACCAGGGCAAGAATATCGTCGTCGGCTGCCAATTCCAGAATCGCGTCACTTCCGCCGAGGACCTTGGAAATGGCAAAATCACTTTCTGCCGCCGCGTCCAAAAGGGAAAGTCCGCTGTCACCGGCCAGGTTGATGTCGCTTCCGCTGGAGCCCGATCCTCCGAGGATGATGTCGTCGTCCATAAAATCGTCACCGGCCAGATCAATTCCCGATCCATTGTCCCCTTGTTTTGCAAAGGGAATATCACGACTGTCGCCGCTAAGATTAAGATTAATCCCACTTCCTCCGTCGCTGTCCGAACCAAGAATTCCAAAAATCTCGGGAGCGTCCTCTGTCAATCGGATGTCTTCTTCCTTTGTTTCCAAAGTTTCTAAGGTTTCTGAAGTTTCTGAAGTTTCCAGAGACGGTTGATTTTCTGCAACGACATTCGTTTCTGCAAGTGGAATTATATCATCGTTTTCTTCTTTAAGCAAAACAAGATCGTCGGCGTTTTCACCCTCTTCAACCAGGACAAGATCATCGTCGGCGTTTTCACCCTCTTCAACCAGGACAAGATCGTCATCGGCGTTTTCACCCTCTTCAACCAGGACAAGATCATCGTCGGCGTTTTCACCCTCCTCAACCAGGACAAGATCATCATCGGCGCTTATATCTTTCTCATCCAAGAGAACAATGTCGTGATCAAGTCCTTCAAAGTCTTGAATATCACTTTCGTTGTCATCGTTTCCGCTGTCATTGTTCAGAATGAAATTTTCATCAATGTGAAAATTCCCATCGGCGATCAGAGTCAACTCATCATCAGGCGTTTTGTGAGAGGCGACAAGTCCGTCTGATGCCAGACTTTGGTCCAGCAGGGCATCAAAGGAGGCGGAGTCGGCCAGGAACGAGGTGATGCCTTCGTCATCCTTGGTCAACAGGTCATTATCTTCATCTTCACCGAGGTCGAAAAAATCGAAAGGCGAGTCTTCCTGAGAACTTCGCCCCTTGATCACGGTCACAAGATAGTTTTCGACGTCTTCTTTGCGAAATTTCCAGTCAGAACCATCTCGAAACGCTCTCAATTTTCCCTGTTCCCGAATGCGATTGACTTCGGCGGGAGCCATTTTGAGAATTTCCGCAGTTTTTTCAAGATTGTAGTAATCGACCATAACGCCATTTCCTCGTTGCTGTGGGAGTGCCGGGATAATGTCTGTCGGACAATATCTCCGGAACTCCTCAATCCCTGTCAATAATCCTGCTGTCAAAAAAACCGTCAAACGGTGAGGCACGTCCCAATGGAATCCCGTGTTTTTGACAACGACTGTCGATTATCGTCTATCGTTTTGATAGAGCGACTGGATTTCCGTAGGAAGTGCGTCGGAATCTACATTAAACTGGACAAGTTGTAAATCGCCACGAATTTGTCTTTGGGAACAAAAATAAATTTTCCCGTCCGCCAATGAAACCCGATAGACCGCGATCGCTTTGTAATCGGGATCGACCACAGTAATCTGTTGGTACTGATTGTCAATAATTGTCGAAAAGGCAAGGACCCGTGGTGTATCTGAAACATAAGGAATCGTCATTTTGCCCGGTTGGTTGTCCGGTTGGGCAAACCCCCATTCGGTAAGTAACGAAACCATCACACTCATCAGCAACAAAAGTGCCGATGAGACAAAAAGTAAAACTATACTCCGTACTGTTTTTTTCATATTTGTTTTCCTCCGTAAAAACAAAAAAATCGGTTTTATTGGTTTTTACACGTCTATCAGGAATACCCCACGACATGTAATTTGCCAATTCTTATTGTAAAAAGAGCTTTCTTCAAAGCAAGAAAAATAAGGAAGGTTCTTCTTTTTTTTCAAAGTCCCCCGTCAATATCTCAAAATTTCAAAGATTTCTTGCCGGGACACAAAAAATACGTCCGTAACTTACTTAGGAATGTTTTTTAGGACAATATTCTTTTAAAATGAAGAGTATAGCAAAGGACGACAAGAAAAACAAGAGGAACGGCAAATCGGGAATCATCGCCTGTGACTTTTTTCTACATTTTCGACTTAAGCCGGTTTGAAATGCTTTCACAATAAACAGTGGAAATGTCATTCTTCCGCGTCCGGTTGCATGATGCCGGTTGGATGAAAACGACGACGATAATCGGAAGGGGTGATTCCGAAATGCTGCCGGAAAATGTTGATGAAATAGCCAAAACTCGAAAAACCGAGCCGTTTGCTGATCAGTCCGATCTGGATGTCGGTTTCCCGCAAAAGTTCGCAGCATTTTTCCATACGGAGATGCGTGATGTCCTGTCCGAGAGTCTTGCCGAACTGTTTGGAGTATTTTCGCTCAAGCGTTCGGCGCGAAAGTCCGACACAACTGACGACTTCCGCCACCGAAAGCGGTCTGTCACAGTGTGCCCGGATATATTGGGCCGCCGTGACAAGATCGGGGTCATTGATGGCCACAACATCGGTCGACGCCCGGGTTTCGATCGCGACAGGTGGAAAAAGTATCTGTTTTTTCGGCTTTTTCTTCCCTTCCATGAGTCGGTACAAGAGTCGGGCCGCTTCATAACCGCCGGCATGGCCGGTATGCGAAATACTCGAAAGCGGCGGGGTTTGAAGCCGACAGAACCACCGTTCATTGTTTACGCCGAGCACGGCGATTTCTTCCGGAATGGAGATGTTGTTGTCCTTGCAAACATTCAGTATGTGTTTGGCGTAAAGATCGTTGATGGCAACCATTCCGACCGGTTTGGGAAGCTCCTTGAGCCATCGAATGAGGGCCGCTTGGTGATGAGGAGTCCAGGTCGAAAATGGTCGGACCATATCAACCGGTCCTTGAAAGATGTGACATTCCAAATTTCTCTTGGACAAAGCGTTCTTGAATGCGTCTTCCCGTCGCTGCGACCAGAGGAACCCTTCCTGGGAAAAAACCGCGAAATGCTGATGTCCTCGTCCTTTGTAATAATTGACCGCCAGTTCCGCCAGCGCGTCTTCATCCGTGTCGATGTCGGAAACCGTGTTTGCACAATATAATTTCACATAAGGAATATTCATCTCGTCGAGAATATGGAACGTCTGCTCCGTATGATGCCGGACAATGATGCCGTCCCCTTCCCAGCGTTTGAGCCAAGAGGGGACAGGTTCCGTGTGCCCCCGAAATCCGTAATCGACCGAGCCGCCATGTTCGAAAACATATTGACTGATTCCGTCGATCAATGTTCGTCCAAAACCATAAGACGTTCCGACCAAAAGAAGGATACGCGGATTTTTTTTATCCATGATGAATGATCCGTCAAAAGAGCGACAAGTGAATAACAGGTGACAAGTGTAATGACAAGTGACAAATGAACAATTCGTCGTAAAATTACAAGACGTTGACGCTATTTTATCAATTGTCTCCCAAAAGTCTTGCCTGTACACTAAAAAAATCGGGTTTTAGCAAAAAAACATGAAAAAAGTGGAGGAAACCATGAAAATTGACTGTTCGAGACTCATGATGACAAAATTTTGTGTCGTTGTCTTCTTTATATTTATATCGTTCATTTTGTTGGGAACGCCGGTATTTTCACAACCGTATCATGAGGAAAAAGCTGTTCTCAAAAACGGATACATCTATGATTCCGCCCCTTTTCCGGAGTGTCATGCCTCGACCCTTGTGCAAACCACGAAAGGGACCATCCTGGCGGCATGGTTTGGCGGCGAATATGAAAAACACCCCCAGGTTGGCATCTGGCTCTCGCGACTGGTGGACGGCCAATGGTCTCCTCCGGTGGAGGTCGTCAACGGAAAGCAGGCAGACGGAACACAGTTTGCCAGCTGGAATCCCGTGTTGTTCCAACCGAAAAACGGACCGTTGCTCCTCTTTTTCAAGGTGGGGGAATCGCCGGACTCCTGGTGGGGAGAGATGATGACCTCGGAAGATGACGGTTTGACCTGGAAAAATCAGCAAAAACTCCCGAATCATGGCATCGGCCCTGTTCGTGCCAAACCGATCCAATTGGAATCCGGGGAAATCCTCTGTCCGAGCAGCAACGAAGAAGGGAACATGTGGCTATCGCACGTTGAAACCACTGCCGACAATGGAAAAACCTGGAAACGAACACCGCCGCTGCACACCCCGTCGGAAGCCGAGACGATTCAGCCGACGTTTCTGGTTCACCCCGACAACAAGCTGCAACTTCTTATGCGCAATCGTGACGCCGGCGGAAAAATCATGCAAATCTGGTCGGAAGACGGCGGGAAAACCTGGGGCAAAATTCATGAAACGGAGCTTCCCAACCCCAATTCCGGAATTGATGCCGTGTCGCTCCAAGACGGACGTTTTCTCCTGATTTACAATCACACCAATCGTCACAGACTCACCAATCGTCGTGATGTCGATCGTCCCGTTCCGACAGGACGCACGATGATCAACCTTGCCGTTTCCGATAACGGTATCGATTGGAAGGCGGTCGCCATTCTGGAGCTTGCCCCACGCTCCGAGTTTTCCTATCCGGCAATGATCCAGACCGCGGACGGACTGGTCCACATCACCTACACGTGGAACCGCATAAAAGTACGACATCTTGTCATTGATCCTGTGATGATCGAAGGCAAACCGATTGTCGATGGAGTCTGGCCGAACGCAAACGATTGAAAATGATTGAAATTTGGTTCCCGGGACTGTTTTTTCCGGGAGTTTTTGATAGTATATATAGAATAGTATTTTTGGAGACCGTCGTCAGGTTCGGCGGTCAATCATAATTGGGCATAATCGGGAGAATCTCAACGATGAAATTACGTACTTTAATACCGTTCGTCTTCGGACTCGTCGCTTTCACAGTGGCCTGCACATTTTCTGCGTCGCTTTATGCCGCGGATGTTCCGCTTCCGCCGGTTGCCGATTTTGAACCGCAAATCGATGCGTGTGTCAAGGACTTGGAGAAAACCCTCGAAGACGCCAGGGACGATTTCGCGGGAAACATTGAAACGCTTCAGCGTGACGCCAATTCGCTCGTGCTTTTGGCACTTGCGCTCGGAATGGCGCCGGAAGACAATCAATACAAAGCGGCGGCCTCGGAAATCATTGCGGCGGCTCAAAAAATGAACCAGGCGAAAGACCTGAAAACCGCCCAGGCTGTCGCGGCAGACATCAAAAAGTCGCTCACGGCAAAATCCGAGGAAAAACTCGAATGGAAAAAGGTGGCCTCCATGGCGCCGGTGATGAAACTGGCCGTCCCGAGGATCAACACCAAGTCGAACACGTGGACGAGAAATGACAAATACCTGAAACGGGGTGTCGCCAACGTCGCCGCCGGAACCGCGACACTTGCCGTCTTCTCGCAGGGACTTCTCCCGAACTTTGACGAGACCGCCAAGCCGGAAAACAAGACGGATTGGGACCAGCTCTGCACGCAATTCCGGGATGCCGCGATCAAGGCGAATCAGGCCGTCCATGATTTCGACACCGGAAAAATTGAGTTCGACGCTTTCAAAGCCATCTATGACGAAATGAAGGCCAGTTGCGACAAATGCCACGAAGTTTTTGTCGCTGGTGGTGTCAAGACCGAGTAAATTTTGACCGAAGCCTAATTGTCCTTGAATACGTCGGAAAAACATTGTAAGATAACAAAAATCAGGACAAATGAACGTTCGATAAATTGCATAACTTAAGGAAAAGGAGAACCTACCATGAGTATTCGGGGCACGGAAACGGAAAAAAATCTTTTGAAGGCGTTTGCCGGTGAATCGCAGGCGCGGAATCGCTACACGTATTTTGCCGGGGCGGCCAGAAAAGAAGGTTACGAACACATCGCGGCCATTTTCGAGGAAACCGCGAACCAAGAAAAGGAACACGCCAAGCGATTCTTCAAATTTCTGGAAGGCGGACCGCTGGAGATCACCGCGACCTATCCGGCGGGAATCATCCTCACAACGGCGGAAAACCTGAAAAACGCGGCAGCCGGTGAACATGAAGAATGGGAAGTGCTCTATCCGGGCTTCGCGAAAATCGCCAAGGAGGAAGGCTTTCCCGAAGTGTCCAAGGCGTTCCTCTCCATCTCAGTCGCGGAAAAGCAGCACGAGAAACGCTACCTCGGCTTTTTGAAGAGCTTGGAGGAGAACTCCGTATTCAAGCGAACAGGCGTGATCTGGCGCTGCCGGAATTGTGGTTTCACCGCCGCCATCGAACACGCCCCGGAAAACTGCCCGGCGTGCCTCCATCCGCAGTCATTCTTTGAAATCCTCGCGGAAAATTGGTAAAACAAGCCGTTTTGGAGGCGTTGCGTCGAATATCTTTCCGCCACGTTGACGAGACCAATTGGAAAATTGTCTGTTTTGCGATATAATTGTGGGCAAACGGATTTTTTTCTCTGGTCTCCATTGGATTGCGGATTTTCATGACGTTTCTCACTTTCGGGTTTGTCTTTGCGGGAATCACGGCGGCAATATTGCCGGTTTTGCTTCACCTGCTTATGCGTGGACGTCCGAAAAAACTGGAATTTCCTCCTCTCCGCTTCATTCGGCAACGCCTCCAGGCCAACCAACGGAAATTCAGGCTCAAACACCTGATTCTGCTTGTTCTCCGGATGATCACGTTGATTTTACTGGGGCTCACCCTGGCCAGACCGCTTGTCCGGTTTTCCGGGACCATCGGTTCGCAAGAAGCTCCGGTTGCCGCGGTGATCGTTTTTGACACTTCCGGACGCATGGATTATCTTGTTGCCAACCAAACCCGTCTTGACGAGGCCAAATCGGTCGGACTTTGGCTTTTGCAGCAGTTTCCGAAAGAAAGTCAGATTGCCGTTCTCAGTTCCCAAAGGATTCCCGATTCGTTTCAGGTCGATCTCCTTGCCGCTCAGGAACGGATCAAACGTCTTTCCGTGACTCCGGCGGGGCGTCCCGTGATGGAAAGCGTGATCGAAGCGGCAAAGTTGCTGCAAAAAAGCGAGTTGGACCGGCGCGAAATTTACATCCTCACCGATCTGACGGAACCCGGCTGGCCCCGACATCTGGAAATCTTGTTCCGGTCGGCGTTTGACCATCTCCCCGAAGTGTCGGTCTATTTGCTTGACGTCGGTGTCGAGTCCCCCGTTAATGCCACCGTCGGTCCGATCAACCTCTCCGCCCAGGTTCTTTCCGCCAGAAGCCCGTTACAATTGGACCTGGAATTTTCCCACGTCGGCCCCAAAGAGACACGGACGGCGGAACTTTATCTCACCAATCCCGAGGAGAAGAAACTGGGAACCGAAACCATCGAATTCCCGGAAGGAAATTCAAAAATCACCAACGTGTCGTTCACGCTTACCGATCTTCCGGAAGGGATCAACCAGGGCGTCGTCCGTTTCACGAACAATGATTCTCTGGCGATGGATGACGCCTTTTATTTTACGGTCGAGGTTCAGTCTCCCTGGAACGTCCTGATTGCGGCTCCGGAACCGCCGGAACAATATTCGCAATTTCTCGCGGAAGCTCTCCAGCCGACGCTTTGGCAATCGCGGGGAAACCCCTCATTTTCGATCAAAACGGTTTCCATGGCATCGCTGGAACAAATTTCTCCCCAGAATTTGCTGAATTATCGGGCAATATTCCTCCTTGATCCGTCTCCGCTTTCTCCCGGTTGTTGGAAAAAACTCGGAGATTTCGCCGCTTCCGGAAACGGACTTGGTTTCTTTTTCGGGAGACATGCCGACCCACCGGATGAATTTCGCAACAGCTCCGCCCGGGAATTGTTGGGCATGACCCTGAAAATGCAGGCCCATGCTCCCGATGGTGATGTCTCCCTGGCGCCCCGACAATACGAACACCCGATTTTTGCTCCGTTTCGCGGTGTTTCCAGTCATGATCTCCCCTGGAATGCGTTGCCGGTGTTTCGATACTGGCAGGTGGACCACCTCGTTGAAGGGACCGAGATTGTCGTTCCTTATTCCGACGGACGCCCCGCCATTCTGACCCGACCGATCGGTCGCGGACGTCTCCTGGTGATGACGACCCCCATTTCCGATTCGCTTCAACAGGAACGATTTTGGAACATGATTCCCACGGGTGAAGCATTTTGGCTGTTTCTCCCACTCACGGAAGGAATCGCAAGATATTTGGTCGGGGTGGGAGACGAAAATTTCAACTTTTTTGCCGGACAACTGGCGACAATCCGGGTCAAGACCGACCAATTGTCGGGAAATTACGTCGTCACCCCTCCTCAAGGGGACGGTCTTCGGGTCATGTCGGACCAAAACCGCGAAATCATTGCGTTTTCGGGAACCGAACAGGTCGGGAACTACCGAATCTCAGCCGGCGGTGGTCCCGGTCAATTCCGGTCGGGGTTTAGCGTGAATATCCTCTCTCAGGAATGGAATCTCGCACGAATTTCCAACGAAAGGCTCGTCGAACTCTTCGGAAAACGAATTCAGGCAACCCGAGACCTCAAAAAAATTGAAACCGGAATAACTCGATCACGTACCGGACGGGAACTCTTCCCCGTTTTGATGCTTTTCCTTCTCCTGGTCTTTGGCGTCGAGTATCTTTTTGCCAATCGGTTTTACGGCGAGACCTGATTCAATCGAATTCCATGGCATTGACATTCTCATTGTACATGGCATTGAGATATTTCCAGATTTCCCGGCTGTTTTCCATTTCCATACATCTCGCGGCGACCTCCTCACAAGTGGAAAGGTCAACAGCCCGAATCACTTGCTTGATTTCCGGAATCATGTGGGGCGTCACGCTGAATTGGCGCAACCCAAGCCCGAGAAGCAACATTGTGTGAATCGGGCTACTGCTCATTTGGCCGCACAAGGAAACAGGGGTTCCGGTTTCATTGGCGACCGTGATTGTCCGGCGAAGCAACCTCAGAACAGCAGGGTCTTCCGAATTGTAAAGCCCGACAACATCGCGGTTGCTCCGGTCAACAGCCAGGGTGTACTGAATGAGGTCGTTGGTTCCGATGCTGAAAAAATCGACTTCCTCGGCAAAGTCCTCAATCATGATCACCGCGGCGGGAACTTCGACCATCATGCCGACCTCAATGGTTTTGTCATAGGGAATCCCCGCTTCATCAAACTCCTCTTTCACGTCCGCGAGAATCAGTCTGGCCTGCAGAAATTCCATGAGTTTTGTGATCAGGGGGAACATGATCCGGACCTTGCCGTAATGACTGGCCCGAAGAATCGCACGGAGCTGAACCTTGAAAAGTTCCGTGTTTTTCAGAGAAAGTCGAATACTCCGCAGTCCGAGAGCGGGATTGCGTTCATCCGTTGGGTTCGGAAGTTGTGGAATTTTGTCGGCTCCGAGGTCAAATGTTCGTATCGTGACGATTTTTCCCTGCATCGCCTCGACCACGTTTTTGTAGGCGCTGAAATGATCCTCCTCGGAAGGGATCGTCTGGGCCGTTGAGCCAAGATAAATGAACTCGGTTCGATAAAGTCCGATTCCCGATGCCCCCCGGGCCAAACACTGCTCGACTTCCTGAGGGAACTCAATATTGCCGTAAAGTTCGACGAGGGTTCCGTCTCTGGTTTCTGCGGCAAGGTCTCTGAATGTTTCCAGATGCGAGGCCACCACCCTCGCGTGTTCAAGTTTTTTCTGATAATATCCGAGGGTCTTCTCATCGGGACGGATGATCACCATTCCTGAGTCACCGTCAATGACGACCATGTCGCCCCCGGAAACTTCCGTCAGAAAGGGACCGGTTCCGACAACAGCCGGAATCTCAAGGGCCTGGGCGACAATCGCTGTGTGACCACCCGGGCCACCGATTTCCGTGACAAAACCGCGAACAAATTCTCTGTTCAGATTGGCCGTTTCACTGGGGGTCAGGTTGGACGCCAGGACAACAACCGGCGAAGTCAGCGAGAGAAGCCCTTCCCGTGCCTGACCGAGAAGCTGACGCAACAGACGTTTTTCCAGATCGAAAATGTCGTTGATTCGTTCGGCAAGATAGGCGTTTTTCAATCTTCGGAAAACATCGGCGTAACGTCTGAGCGTCACACTGATGGCATATTCCGCCGTATTCGCTTTATTGCGGATCAGTTCCTTGAATTCGTCCTGGAGTTTGGGGTCGTTGAGAATCTGGAGGTGGGCCTCGAAGATGTCGGCGTATTTCCGGCCAAGTTCCGTGGCCACCGAATCGCGATTGGCGGCAACTTCACTGCAGGCGGAAGCAATCGCCGCTTGAAGTCGCTTGATTTCGCTTTCCACGGCGTCGTGAAGGACGTACCGTTTGGGGATTCTGAATCCTTCGTTTCCGAGGACCAAGGCCTCACCGATACAAACCCCCGGTGAAACGGCAATGCCCTGCAATTTTCTCATCATGTCCAAGTCCCTTTGACAACTTGCACCCAATAGAACGACTGGGATATATTGGGTTTTCGCTTTTTTATTGTTCTCTGGATCAGGATTTTATTGTTTCTTCAATCAGGAATCGAATTCAGGGGGAATCTCATCTTTTTCAGCGACAATATCATCTTCATAAAAGCGATTGTTGAAAAGAGCGACGATTTCTTCTTTGACTTTTTCCGCGTCGTCACCCTGAATCATGAGTGTCACATTGTCTCCGTTTCCTGCACCGAGCGCAAGCATGTCGAGGACACTTCGGCAATCGGCGACGAGACCGTTTTTAGAAAGTTTTGCCTCCGACTGAAACTGTTGCATCGTTTTAAAAATCATCAGCGCCACACGGGTATGGATTCCTGCGCGATTCTGTACGACAAGTTCGAGCGTCAACGTCGGTGCTGTGTTCACAAACGGTCCATTCCTTCAAAGTTTGGTCATCAATCAACAACAAGCTGAAACGACTCAACATTTATTTACCAAACATGTTGTCGTCGGCCTCTTCCAAAAGTTGACAAATATCATCCTGGGTTTTAGACTGCTTGAGAAAGCGGCAAAACGTTTCGTCCTTGAGTTGCCGGGTAATATGTTCGAGGGCCCGGAGATGTTCACCGGGTCGATCAGGCGGTGAAACAAGGAGGAAGAAAAGATAGACTTTTTCACAATCAAGACTGTCGAAATCAATTCCATCCTGACTGATGGCGACAGTTCCCACCAAACGGTCGACGCTGGGATGCTTGGTATGAGGAACAGCAATTCCGCGTCCGATTCCGGTGGACCCCAGTTCTTCGCGACGGATGATCGCTTTAACGATTCCCTCATATTCATCTTCCTTGATTCCGCCGGCAACGAGAAGAGACCGAACCATTTCGCGAATGACGCCTTCTTTCGTAGTGGCCTTGATTTCGGTATGAATTGCTTCGCGCAAGACAAAATCGGCAAATTTCATTTACCAAACTCCTTGAAAACTTCAGGTGATGATCAAAAACAGGTGGAGACGGAGAATCGCTTTTGAGGTATATCGGCCCCATCGAAAGTGGTTCAAAAATCAAATACCACCCCCATTATTAAACTATCATCATAACATCGGAAAAAAAAGAAAAAAAGGGGCTTCCCGAAGGATGCCCCAGTTTTTTTCATGTTTTTTAGGAAAAATATGCGCAAAATTCATGAACTTCTATTCAGAAACAGCTTCCGCCGTTGGTGATCGATGCTGTCGATGCTGATTTTGAACCTTTTCCTTGTATTTTTTGATTTGTTGTTCGACTTTGTGAATCACCTGATCCACGCAACCGAAAAGGTCTCCTGAGCGATAGTTCGCGACAAAATCGTGTTTGTGTTCGGCCGAGACATTGAGGTCGATACAGGGTTCATCCGGACGTTCCAGGTCAACAGTGACTTCAATCTGGGTCAGACGGTCGAAATAACGACCGAGTTTTTCAACTTTGGTGATGATTTTCGCCTCGGTTGCTTCACCGATACTGCCATGACGTGTCGATACCTTGATTTGCACGATTCGACTCCTTGCACTACATGTTTGATTGGGAAATATCTGAAGCCGCATGGGAAGAACCCTTCGTTGGAGCGGCTTCCTTTTGTGTACAAAAACTGAACATCTTCTTTACAAACCAGTTACAGTCTTTTCAGGAAAATATCATCATCTCGTACACCACCCCTATTATACCATTTTTACCCCGAAAAATCCACTGGAATTCTTCCGGAATTCCTTATTTGAAAAACAAAAAAGAATCAAAGATGACTTCCGAGGGAATATACAGCCAAACGCCAACAGCTTGACATTTTTCACCACGAAGGACAAACCCCGTGAACGGTTACACGCATTTTTATGGCGTTGTGTGGTATAAATTGCAGTTTATCGGATAAATTCCTCTTGATCCTGCTCAGAATAGGTACCGATCAGTTGTTCGGCGTCTTTGTCCATGCCGGGACGGAAGTTGAAATGCTCCTCGGCGGCTTTGGCCAATGTTTGGTTGAGCAGCGAAAGTTCGATTCCTGCAGGACATGCCCGTTCGCACTCGCCGCAACCGCTGCAACGTCCGGCCAGATGAAACGCCCGGACGATCTGCCACGCAAAATTCCCTTTGAGCGAACTTGACGGCGCAATCACGACCGGGCGGTTCTTGTCGGCGATGCAAATATTGCAGTAACACAACGGGCACGACTGCCGGCACGCATAACATTTGAAGCAGCGTTCGAATTGCTTCGACCAGTATTGCATCCGTTCAGCAGGCGACATCGCCATGAGGCGTTCGAGCATCTTGTAACGATCGTTTTTCGTGACTTCCGGGTTCGCAACGTCTCCGATAACAATATCACAACCGATGGGAACATGGACGTCGCAGACGGTGCATTTCTCGCAGAGTTCCCCTTCGGTACTGGCCGCTTTGCCGGGAATTTCCTGGATCACGCCTTCGCAGGCCACGCCGATGACGACGAGATCGTCCGGCTTGATCTGCGATTCGACTTGCAGTGTCACGAGCGACCGGTTGTCACAACCTTTGACGACAACCGCCGGTTTCCCGAGTTGCCGCACTTCCTTCCGTTTCAGGTAGGTCACCAGATTCACGCGGCAACGGTTGTCCCAAATCAGCTTGTTCACGTCATTCGGGTCACGAATGAACACGGCTCCGACCGCTCCGGTTTCCGTTTCGCCGTACCCAATGACAACATCGACTTTCTTCTCCGACAACAACTGCCGGGCTGTTTCTCTCAATTTTTCTTGCATGGTATTTTTGTTAAAGGTTAAAGTTTTGAGTTTTGAATCTGATTTATGTCTCCACTGTCCCCACTTCGATGGTGACAATTAGTTTTTTCTGTTATTTCCATAGTTCTTCACCATCCACTGAAAAACCCCCATTGGCTTGCCAAAATTACAGCGGCGATTGCACAAATGATCATTATCACAATTCCTGCATCAATAGCACAAGCCCGACGCGTGTATTTTCCACCAATAATAAACCCTAAAATCAGGAATAGCAACCCCAGTATCAACATGGCAAAGAACGTGTAAACCATAGCGCCATCAGCCATTCGAAACTTTTTACTCAGGTCATATTCTTGCAGAAAAAACTGCGTAGCGATCATACCTGCCACAATTGCAATGGGAATACTCAAAATAGCACAAGCAACAGAGCAAGTCAAAGCCCATAAGCCCGCGTACTTATATTTTGATCGCTTTTTTTTGCGTAAACGCTGCAATTCCAGGTCGATCGCTTCCTTTGTTCCCTGAATAATCAGGTCGTGGATGTCTTCTGTATGTACTTCGGTTGTCATGATTTCACCAATCCCCTGTACGACGTAAATCGTGCATTGTCATAAATGATCATTCCGTTTTTCGGCGATTCTTCAGCAATTGTCACTACCCCGCTTTCAGTATTCTCGGCAAATGACCATTTTGCGATTTGTTTCATGTAAAGTTCAAAAAAGTTTTTCAACCCCAAATAAAACCTCCGCTCAATAACATCATCCGGCACGTCATGTCCGCCTTGGCTTACTCGCAAGGCAACTCGTTTTTTTGCCAGTTCCGCATCGGATAACGCAATAAAAAGCAGTTCCGTGATGTAGCCCGCCTGTTTGCATCGTTCGACCACCGAAACGAACGACCGGGACGCCAGCGTCGTTTCAACGGCAAATGTTTCCCGCTGTTCTGTCAATTGTCTCATCCGCTCGACCATGATTTTCGTCGCATTCCAGTTGGCTTGTACCGGGTCGAACGGCGACAAACCTTTCGCGATCAAATCGGCGTTGACGAAGTGCTTGATATGCAGCACGTTCGGCAGCAGGTGCATGGCCGTCGTCGTCTTGCCCGCCCCGTTCGGCCCCGCGATAATCAATAACAATGGGGACATGGAACCTACTTCCTCGCAAATCCATATTCCTGGGCGAACCATTCAGCAAATTCCTCAGTGACATCGCGCCAGTGTTTGCGGCGGCACCAATCAACATGGTGGCCGATTTCGTGAATCAAGGTGTCCTGCAAGTAAAATTGCTTCAGGCTTTCCTTGTCGAATTTTACGATCCAATCATCTCCTTCCTGACATGTTTTTGTAAACGTTTTTTGGTATTCCTGCTGGCGATGCGGTCGTATCGGACCGTCGTAATACATGGTCATCATTTTTTTAGGATAGGCTGTCAGTGCAATCCATCCCCGCTCACAATACGCACCATAACGAAACATTTTGCTCCATGCCGTTTGATTTTGTTTTTTGGTTCCTCCGAGTAAAATAATGCGGTGGATTCCCTTCAAAAACTTGATTGGTACGCCGCGCAATGTTTTTTCCACGTCCGCGACGTCATAAGGCCGGATAAAATCCTCATGAAGCGGTCTCACATAAATGTTGATTTTCACGTCATCCGCCAGTTCGAGAACCGTCGTCGGCTCGTGATCCCGGCGTATTTGCGCCAATTCCCCCCCAAATGGGTCAAATGCCATCCAATTCGAGCACTTCGACTTGGAATAAGCATTCGATCTGTTGCTTCGGTGCTTGTTCTGACGCAGGTTTTTCATAAATCAACAGCGAATTCATTTTTTGTCACGGAAAACACGGAATTTCACGGAAATTTCACCTATTTCGTGTTTTTCCGTGCATTCCGTGGCTAAAAAATCATTCCACAGCTAAAAAAATCATTCCATCTTCTTATAAACCAAAATCGCGGCGGAGGGGGAAACATCCATTGTAACAGGGAGGCCGTTTTCCATCAACGCGCGGCCGGTGAATTGGCCAATTTCGCCTTTGTCGAGGTCTTTGATCATGTAAGTTGCGTCGGCGTCGAGTTCCTTGAGTCGGAATTGGGCCGACACGTAGGGCGACTGGTCACGGCGGAAAACCTGCACCATGCCCTCCGAGCGATCGGGCAAACCGAACTGCCACGCCATCCAGACGTTGTTGTCGAGGCTGTATTCGGTCAACGGGAAGAAGTCACCGTGAAAATATTTGTTGACTTCCTTCCAGTTTTGGTAATATGTCCGGTAGGGCGTAAAATCACGGTCCCGTTCGCGCATGTCGGTGCAGCAGTTGATGAAATAGACAAGTGCACTGCGAAACCGGTAGGGGTCGGGGCTGACTTCGCCCGTTCCGAACAGCGGCACCCAGGCCGAAAGTCCGTAAGTTTGGCACTGATTGCTGTCGGCGTTGAAAATGAAGTCGCTCCGCAAGAGCGGCACCGCACGTCGCAATGTTTCGATGTCGTTTCGCCTCCCGCCGCTCGCACACGAGTCGATCAGCATGTTTGGGTGTCGCCGTTTCAGTTCGTCCCAAAATGCGAGATAACCGACGACATGTTTCATTTCGGTCATGCCCTGACGGTCCGGCGTGTCGTTCTTCCGCCAGAAACTGAGAGGGTCGATGTTGAAGTCCTGCCGGTAAAGGTCGATTCCTTCTTTCGTGATGATGCCGTCGATATGTTCGATGCACCACCGCCACGCTTCGGGGTCGCCGAGATTGAGCAGTCCGCCTTTTTTGCCGCCGAGCACCCATTGTGGCCGTTCGTTCGAGAGCCACGTGTCCGCCGCGACACGTTCCGGCTCAAACCAGACAATCGAATGCACCCCTTTATTGCGGCCATGATCGGTGATCGGTCGCAGGCCGCCGGGAAAGCGTTCCTGATCGACTTCCCACGTCCCGGTATGCGGCCAACCATGTTTATTGACATACCACCCGGCGTCCATCCACCAGTAATCCAGCTTGATGCCTTCCTCCAAATAACGGTCGATGAACAGCTTTTGCGTGTCGGATGTCGCGTAAATCATTTCGGCGAATTGATGCGAACTGCACGCGGCAAAATGTGATTTTGGCGGTTTGCCGTCGAATTTCGGGAGGTTGTGCGCGAGCATCCATTGCCGCCACAGGTTTTGCGACCGCGTGACATCGCCGTAATAAAACTGCAACACCGTCATCGACGATCGGGCTTCCTCGCCGGGATACAGCGTAAAATGCGTCAACTCCTGACCCGCCTCAAGTCGCAAATCGGTTCGCGAAGTGTCCGGCGACTCGTTCGCAAAATCGGCGGCCCATTGTCCGGCCCAACCGACAACGACAATCAACCCCCCTTCATCCCCGGCGACGTTGAAATACGGCCAATCGGAATTCGACGGACGCCCGCCCGAGGTTGTGATATGTGTCGTCTTGCCCGGCTCCAGTTTCGTCTTGAGCGGCATGAAATCATCCGCCTGGCACGGGCTGCCGACATTGTGATGCAGCGTCATTGTCCCTTGTGCATAACACGGCAATACGGTGTCCAGTCCTTTCAGCTCGGAAATGATCGGCGTGTTCGCGTCGCCGTTGTTTTTCAAAGACACCGTCCATTCGACCGTCGGAAAATCATGATAAGCGATTGCCGTCATGCAAATTTCAAGTTTCGTGGCCGGGTCGGTCCATGTCGTGATGTATTGCGTTCGCTGGGCATCAAGTTGCTTCTTCACCCGCTCAACCGGCCAATTGGAAAACAGTTCCGTCGATGGTTTTCCGCCATACATGAACGAAAACGGAGGGTCGGTGCTCAACTCGCGGTCCGGCATGAGAAACGGCAGTTCGTCGAGCCAAAGCGTTTGTCCGTTTTCACTCTCGACCTTGATGTCGGCCCAGTCGGACTGGTCCCAACCGATCCCGTCGCCACCGTCTTCCACAATCAGCGAAAATTCGGTCGCGCCGTCCAGCGGAACGGCAATGTTGATTGGTTCCGACTTGACTCGCATGAGCGGCGAGCGGTATTTTTCCTGATCGCCGACCTTGACGACAAACACGACCGTCGCGTTGTCGACCGGCGATGTCTGCTCGTTTTCATCGACGCCGATGGTCGCGGTCAGCATTTTTCCCTTCGCCGGGAGCGTCACGTCGAGGTGACTGACCGCGTGACAATACAGTCCGCGCGTGTAGGTTGTGCCGAGCAGTTTCATCGGCCCGCCATTGCGTCCGCGTTTTTGCACCGGGTCGTTGTTCGCCCGGACAAGTATCCCGGCCTGCCGGGCCAAGTCAGGCGTTTGTGTCTCAAACTTGGCCCTCACCCAATTCTTCGCCGCCTCCATCTCCACCGGAGAAACCTCCGCCGCCGGTGCAGGAAACGCAAAACAGCATATTAACAATGCACAACTTATAATGTAGTTTTTTCTCATGGGGTGATATTCCTTAGTGGTGAAAACAACTCCGGTGATGACAAATGTTTTTCCGTCAATTCCCGCAGTCGGTCGTCGCAATCGTCAACGCATTCCTCCCAAATTTCTTTCGGGACCAATTGCCGTTTGTCGAGTTCCTTAACGATATTGTGCCTGCAAAGTGAACAGGGCGTTCGTTCGTAATACCAGAGAAGCGGCTCACGGAACATAACCTCCGGGTAAGTCTCGGCCAGTTTGATGATGTCGTGCCCAGCACTGTGCAAGCAACCCTCGTGAGGAAAGTGATGCGTTTGCAGTGCAGCAAAGATGGCTTCCTCGTCTTCCGATCGAAAACTGCCGCAAATCAGCTCAAATCCATCGTGCCAGTTCCGTTTTGCAGGAATCGTTTGCAGCAGTTCCAACGCTTTCAGGCGAATGGATTCATCGGAAAAATCGGCCAACGTTTGTGCCGCCTTCCACGACAACGGATAAGGTGAATCAATCCAGGCAAGCATTTTCGGGTCAAATCGCGGTAACCGGATTCGTCGTGAAAAAATACCGGAGTAGAGCAAGCAGAACAATCGGTACGGATTTTCCTCGCTCATCAATGTTGCCCAGATGGTTTCAATTTCTTCGTCACTCAGAGAGGGGCTGCCGCCCAAGAAAAGAGAATGCCGAAATCGAAGTACCTCCAGGATGTTGTCCTCGGTTGCGTTGTGGATTCTCTCATCGTCGAAATCATCCGCCAGAATATCGGCGATCCATTCCTTGACCGGACGCTTCGTGGGCTCATCTTCTTCCGACGGAGGTGCCTGCGACAAAACATTGGCCATTCGTTCGTCAACGACACTTATGCCGAAATCATTCCGCGAGTCGGCCTGATCCTTTTGTTCACAATAAGCACGGACGAACTCATTTTTGGCCGCTTCCGCTTCGATTGCATTGTGAACGGTGTCTTTGCCGAATTTTTCTTCGGATTCTTTGAGAAAGTACGAAATCTCCCACCAAAGATCACCACCGTTTTGAATGCGTCGGCCCGCAATTTCGAGAACATGGAGCAATCCCGGAATGCCGTCAAGCTCGACGAGAGTATCCGCCCCGCCGATGTTGTTGTCATCCACCAGCAGATCAAATTCCCGGTAAAGAACCGTGCGACATTCGGCATCACCCCGAATCGCGTACTCTTTGGCGAGATAATACAACTGCCAGAAATCGTAGGAATCGGCGTCGCGGCTTGCTGGGATCGCCTCAAGTATTTTTCCACGATAATAATCCAACTCCCCGGTCAGTTCAATCATGCCGAACAGCCAATCCGTCCGAAAACCCTCGCATTGCGTATCATACGCTTTGCAATGAACACAGGCATCAAGAAAATCCTCGCGCACTACTTCCGACGGCGAGCTCCGCACATGCCGAACAGCTCGACCGAGTCCTTTTTTAAGGGCGTCTTGAAATTCTTCGCGGGTTAATGGATTCATGAGTTGTTCTGCTGATCCTGCGACGGTCACGCCGCGATTGGTGTGGACGGAATTAACATTTCATTAATAAGGTGCCTTTATCGCTTCAAATGTCAATGGATTGGTATCAAATAACTCTTTGACATCTTTGAGGCCGTTTTCATCGAACATCGCCGCGCATAATTTTTCCATATTCCGCCCAAATAAGATGTCCGTTATCATAATCCGCCCATTCCCAATCAGGAAACTCCCACTTTTTTTCATTCTTGATATCAATAATTTCATGCCGTTCAAAATAACACCCCTTTCCTATCGGGTGATTTATTGTGGCATGAAATATTTTACATAAAATCAATTCCTTATCCAATTGTTTGTGAAAATAAATTTTACAATCATACTTTCCTGTTGTTACTGTATTGATTTCTTTCCAACCGTCCCGAATGAGTTTATAGGTATAAATACCGACAGATTCACCATCGACTGCTTGATCCAATTCATCACTTTTTTTAGCTTTTAATTCTTTTCCTTTTTTTTGCCGTGTATGTTCTGCATATCTGTCATTGAGCCAATAAGTGTCATTTTTTAAGAAAATCCCCCCTCCATGCCACGCACTCCCTTTCATATAAAAATCAATGGCCTTTAAGTAGGGAGCTTTTGCAACAACCGTCCATGTTTGACCATACCTGTTATGAAGTGCAAAATAGATCCAATACTTTCCGTCAGGTGAAATATCGCTACGGTGATAATAGATTCTTCCCTTGAACCATTGCCCGATATAAAATTTATCCGTTCCTCTATCCCAGCCAATCACACATGTGCGCTTTGAAGGGCCGCGCCGAATAATAATGGCCTTGTTGCTTTCACGAGCGAGAAGGACATGCAATCGGGGATATATTTTTTCCATGATCTTTTCCAAAATCGTGCGGTGGTCACGGCGTGATCGTTGTTGCGTTGCACAAATATGTTCTTATTACACTTGATCCAACAAATGCAACGATGGTCCGTAATCAATCTTCCAATCAACGAAACAACCCAGTGTTCCGCATTTGGAACAACGGCAACCGACGTATATCCATTTGACATCAGGTTTCTCGTCCGATTCGTGATCACGAAATGCAAAACCAACGCCGATATTTGTTTCGTTGGAATGACATGCACACGACCATTCTTCCGGCTCGGATTCGTCCCAATACTCGGCACTGTCACACATCAAACGTTGTTTTTTGCACTTGACACACGTTCGCTGAGCCATTCCTTGATCAAAATTCGCTTCCAGAATAAAAACATCGCTTCCACAATCGCATTTCACCGATCGGAATTCATTGATTCCATATTTATCTTCAGTAAAAGCGATAAGAAATTCCTTAATGTCGTTGATGTCCGTACCAATCCAATATTCATCGGACTTGTCGATAGTCATCTCATGTTCTTTGTTGTTGAAAAAAGGTTTAATTTGTTACAACCCCAAACCCCAAACTCCACACTAACAACTATCCCTGGCACACGGTTTTGTAATCGTTGTAGGGGCCGAGTTTTTTTGTCTTGTCGACGATCTCGGTGACGTATTCCTGGAATTTTTTCCCCTCGGCGGCGGAAATCCATGAAAAATGGACCCGTTCCATGTCGATGCCGATCGTGTCGAGCAGTTCGCGGAACAAAATCCAACGGCGTCGGGCGTGGTAATTGCCGGCGTTGTAGTGACAGTCGCCCGGGTGACAGCCGGACACCAACACGGCATCCGCCCCGACCTCAAACGCCTTGACAATCAGGTTGAAATCAATCCGCCCGGTACACGGCAATCGAATAATCCGAATATTGGCCGGATATTCGAGCCGATTCGTCCCCGCGAGGTCGGCCCCCAAATACGTGCACCAATTACAAACAAACGCAACAACTTTCGGTTCAAATGTTTCACTCATAAGTCTATATTCTTTCTGATGATGGGTTGATTGATTTCAAAAAATAATATTCGGGTCATTGCTCTCGGCAATGATTTTTAGTTCGTTCAAAATGTGTTCGACGCCGAGTTGTTTGGCGGTTGTTTCGAGGTATTCGGTGTCGAGATTTTTCTGCACTCGAAGCACGGCAACGACGTCCTTGCGGCTTATTCCGCTGCCAAGTTTGATCCAGACTAATTTCGACAAAATTGAGTCCTCCGGAATGACCATTGGAACAATTTGTCCTGTTGGAATTCTTGTGTTGTGTCTCCTGTCGCATGATCCCGGTACAATGTCTGAAAGGTGAAAATCAATCTTGATCATTGTCTTCAAGTCGATTGCCTGAAACATCGTTTGTTTTTCAATCGCTTCCTGACATGCCTGGACGTTAAAATAAAAACCGTCACCCAATACTTCAGCTAGGGATTCGGCAAAATCCTTGTCCCAAGGGTTGATTTCCACGACAAGGTCGACGTCGCAAGTCGTTCTCGGATCGCCATAAGTAATTGCCGCCAGTCCGCCGGTAAAAGCAAACGGTTTGCCAAGCTTTTCAAATATTATAACGATTTTTTGTACCGTAGCATCCACATCCATCAACAAGGGATCACTCATGGAGACTCTCCTTTTGAGGATTTTTCCGCTTCGTCCAGCATTTGGAGAATCTTCGGTTCGTTCCAGTAATACCTTCGAGCGACGGCGAATTTCAAGGCGAGGTCGTCAATTTCCGGTCGTTGTTCGCGGATTTGCATTTCAACCATTGCCCGAACATTGGCATTAAGCCGCATTGCCTTATGGTATCTCTCCGCCGGACTCATCGCCCGGATGCAGTCCCAGTACATTTCCTCAACTGTTTTTACCGTTTCGTTTGTGTTTGACATGGTGATTCTCTTTCAATTCACGGGGCAAAGAATCACCCAAACATGGTTGCTCCAAGGATCGGTATCCAAAGCACACAAATCCCGAACGGGATGTATATTCCCCGCTTTGTTTTCATCATTAGTAAACAGATGGTCCCTGTAACGATACCAATAAACGGTGCAAGCAGTCCTCCAAAAATTGCCGGGTAAATCAATGGATCAATGACGTTCCTAAACTTGCCTAAATCAATAACGGGAGCATGTGCCGACATTCCCATGACGTAAAAAGCGACAAAATAAGACAACAGCGGTCCAAACATACATAACCAGGTGACTACCATACACATGGAGACATATTTGTCCGACCATTTTTTTGCCGCGCCGTTTGATGTCATTATTTGACGTTCCTATTATCCGGTTTATTGATTCGGGTCATGCTCTCCGTGCAGCCTGTTTCACGATGTTTCCGTTACCGCTGTATATTTCAACTTGACAGAGGTTTGTCTGGAAGTGGAATCTTTTTTGTCGATCATAACAGTGTGTTTTTCCATACATCTTTTATACTGTAATTCAAGTGACTGAATGATGACCACGTTTGTTTCCAGAGGAAAAAAACGTGACTGTGGCGATTCTCTTGTCTGGACAACGATTTTCATGGAATAATTGCCTTTTGCGGTCGCGTATTCCAATTTATCGATAGCATCCTCCAGTGTTTCATGTTCGCGCTGAATTTTAATAGGGACGGGGCAACCTTCGAAATGTTCTTTTAAGAAACCGTCAATGCCGGAATTGCGCTGGACCGGAAACGCATTGAGATTTGTAAGTATTGCCAATTCCTTTTCATTTTTTCCCCGATATTCGTTCAATCCATGATCAAGAAGATGTGACCGTGATACAATCATTTCCTCAAGTCGTTTTTGCGCAAGTCGAACGGCTTCCTCGGAGGAATCAATTCCGATATACCGTCGATTCAACAGTTTTGCGGAGACGCAAGTTGTACCACTTCCACAAAACGGGTCAAGGACGACATCATCCTCATCTGAAGCAATCTCAATAATGCGATTAAGCAACAAAACAGGTTTTTGAGTGGGATATCCACAACGCTCTTTCGCCTTGGGATTGAGATAAGGAATGTCCCATACATCGGAAAGAGGTACGCCTTTTTTAGGTTTGCCATTGATCACGCAACCGTTCTCGTCTCGCTTGTAAACAGCAACGCCACAGGCATCTCGATGTCGCTCTTGAAGTATCTGGTCAAGATTCGTCGTCGGTGAGTAGTCACCGTACAACGTATTGAACTTGAATTGATCGGTCTTGGAAAAAAAATAGATGACTTGATGAGAATTCAATAATCCTTTCTTGGAATTCGACCAACGTTTGTAAGACCAGATGATCTCACTTTGAAAATTTTCTTCACCAAAAACGGTCTCCAAAACATTTCGAAGGTGATGAGAAGCGGTTCGGTCACAGTGCAAAAAAAGACTGCCTGTGTCTTTGAGGATACGACGACAGTGATGCAACACGTTCTTGACGAATGACAAATAAGTTTCCAATGACGGGAAAATATCATGAAATTCGTATTTTTTCGTCCTGTCCCTTGAAAGGAGAGCATGGCTCTTTTGTGTAAAAAAAGGAGGGTCCAAATAGATCAAATCCCCAAAATGGTCGGGAAACCAAGGCAACACGTCCTGAGAATCACCGAGTAAAATCTCATTGACGTTTGTTCTCATGTCGGCCTCCGGTGTGCAATGTCGATCAAAATGGATTTGAGATCAATTCCTGAATAATCCTGGAGAAAACGCCAAGCGTCTTCCCGTTCAAAGTATTCTCCGCCGATTCCAACATACAACGTTTTGAGTGTTTGCTGGATGCGAATCGCCTGTTCTCGTTGCGGATAGTAAAACATCACGCGGATCGGCTTGAACCCATGCGATTTGATAACCTGAACCCTTGTATGTTCTTTCGTGATATGATCCCCGTCGGTTGTTGCATCTCTCCACTTTATTTCTATCGCATCCATGCCGTTCAAAAAATCAATTTCATAGGTCTTGGGACGTGAACCCATTGTGTTTGGGATTTTTGTTTTACAGCCGTCAGGATGAGTTTCAATCAAACACATGGTTGCCGCTTCTTCAAGAAAAGAACCGGCGTATTTATACAAAAAACGTCCCGTATTCTGGTACTCGTCAATCAACCGGCCTTCCATGTTATCAATCCCAAGCACCTGATAAATGAGATAGTGAGATGTATCATCGGAACGCATTTCCGTTTTTCTTGATTGAATTTGCCGATGCAAATGGTTCGAATAAGTATCAGCAAGTTTTTCAATACGTTTGGCAAAATCATTCATAATTGTCTCAACATTGGTGATACACTCAACTTATCTCCAGCAAACTCTCCACCTGGGCATAAACCTGTTGTTCGGTGAAGCCTTCGATGTCGGCGCTTTTTGAGGGGCACACGGCGACACAGGTGCCGCAGCCCATGCAGAGGCCGGGGTTGACCCGCGCGGTGTGTTTGATGATGTTGCCGTTGCGGTCCTTGATCTCGGCACGTTCAATCGCGCCATACGGGCAGGTCACCACGCACGCAAAGCACGCCGCACAAGTTTGCTCGTCGACCTTTGCGATTTCCGGTTCGCGGGTCAGTTTCGGCTGGCTGAGCATGATCATCACCTTGGCCGCTGCCGCCGACGCCTGGGCGACCGCCTCGGGAATGTCTTTCGGCGCCTGGCACGCACCGCAGACGAACACGCCTGCCGAATTCGTTTCAACCGGTCGCAATTTCGGGTGCGATTCGCTCATGAAACCATATTCGTCGTACCCGACACCAAGTTTCTGCGCAAGCGGCTCGGCCCCTTGTGATGGCAACATTGCCGCCGCGAGGACCACCATGTCGGCTTCGATGGTCATCACCTTGCCGGACAGCGTGTCCACGCCGCGCACGATCAGCTTGCCGTTTTCCTCAGTGATTTTCGAGACACGACCGCGATGATATTCGGCGCCGTCCTGTTCGATTGCCCGGCGCACGAATTCATCGTATTTCTTGCCGCCGCTGCGAATGTCCATGTAAAAAACATGCGCCGTGCCATCGTGGACCTTGTGTTTGTAAAGCATCGTATGTTTCGCGGTGTACATGCAGCAGATTTTCGAGCAGAACGAAATCCCTTTCGCGTTGTCGCGCGAGCCGACGCATTGAAGAAAGACAATCGTCTTGGGAATTTTCCCGTCGGAAGGCCGTTGCGGTTCGCCGTTGGTCGGCCCTGATGCTGAAACAAGCCGCTCGAATTGCAGCGAGTCGATCACGTCCTTGTATTTGCCGTAACCGTACTCGCCGTGACCTGAAATGTCCGCGTTCGGTTGATCCTTGCCGATTTTGTAAAGCTCGTAACCGGTCGCGGCAACGATCGCCCCGACTTCTTCGGTCACGATCTCGTCCTGGTCGTCGTAGCGGATCGCCCCGGCAGCACATTTTTTCTCGCAAATGCCGCATTTGCCGGTGAGCAGTTTCGTGCAGTTGGCCGCGTCAATCACCGGCTTGGCCGGCACCGCCTGTGGGAACGGCACATAAATCGCCGTCCGATTGCCGAGGTCAAAATCGAACGCGTTCGGGATTTTCTTCTTGGGGCAGGCGTTCCAGCACGCGCCGCAGCCGGTGCAGGTTTTCATGTCGATATAACGGGCTTTTTTGCGGATCGACACTTTGAAATTGCCGACGTAGCCTTCGACCGCCTCAACTTCACTGTAAGTATAGAGCTTGATTTTCGGGTGCTGCCCGACCTCGACCATGCGCGGCGTCAAAATACATTGCGAACAGTCGAGCGTCGGAAACGTTTCCGAAAGCCCCGCCATACGACCGCCGATTGATGGTTCACGCTCGACGAGAATGACCTCGTGACCGGCATTGGCGATGTCGAGCGCCGCTTGAATCCCCGCGACCCCGCCGCCGATGACCAGTGCCCGTTTCGTGACAGGAACCTCAATCGGGACCAAGGCACGGTTATGCTTCACCTTTTCGACAGCCATACGCACAATTTCAATGGCCTTGGCGGTTGCCTCGTCCTTGTTCGAGTGGACCCAGGAACAATGCTCGCGGATATTCGCCATCTCGACGAAATACGGGTTAAGTCCCGCGATTTCCGCCGCACTGCGAAACGTTTTCAGGTGCATGTGCGGCGAACACGACGCAACAACCACGGCATCGACGCCGAGCGACTTGATCTTCTCGGCAATGAGCGACTGCCCCGGCTCGCTGCACATGTACTTGTACGAGAGCGAACAATGCACCCCCGGCAGTTTCCCGATGGCCTCGGCCACTTTTTCACAATCGACGTTCCTCGCGATGTTCTCACCGCACCAACACGTAAATACGCCTATTTTCATGATAGTTACCTACTACAATGATGATTAATGAAATTTTTCTAAAATAGCAACGACTGTTTTATTTTTGTTTGTTTTTTTGTGGATTTCACTGTTTCCCTCAATCGCTCATTCGCAAGATTACAAAATTCACTACTTATTTCAAAGCCGATGAAATGCCGCCCCAAATTTTGAGCGGCCACGGCGGTTGTCCCACTGCCCATGAACGGGTCCAAGATGATTTGTCCCGCCCGTGTTGTCAATTTTATCAGAAATTCAAACAAATCCAATGGCTTTTGCGCTTCGTGGACGCGTCGTTCATCCCGGCGAAACCCAAATTCCAGCAAATTGGTCGGATTTGAGTCGTCAATTTGACAATCCTTGAGGTTCATCGCGCCGACCTGATATTCCAGGATATTATCCGCGATTGTTCCCCCAATTTGATAAGGTTTGGTAAACCATGCGATGGGTTCCCAGATCGGCGCGAGATTTCCCAGCCGCCAGCCTTCCCATTCATTCGCTTCTTTTTCCAAGCCCCTTCGCTCAAAAACGATACTGACCCGCTGCGCACGGTGATGGGCGGAACTCTTTTTCCAAGCCAGCATGTCTTTCATCAAAAAATTTTCGTCTTCAAACGCATTGATAACCCGGTGCAACGTCCGACGTGCCCCAAAGACGAACAACGAGGCACCTGTTTTCATCTTGGAGTAAATCATCCTGATCCAACTGCGACACCAATCCTCATATTCTTTGCCGATATTTCGATCCGCTTGTGACCAGCCGTTGATCGGCTTGCCGCGTCTTTTGAAAGCTGTTTTTCCTTCTTGTGCTGGAGATTTGCCCAAAAGCGCGGAATTGGTATTACTGTGTAAAACATCCCATTCGTCGAGATTGATCCCGTAAGGAATGTCAGAAAGAAAAAGATCAATGGAATCGTCTTCCAACCGAGAAAGAAAATCTAGGCAATCACCCTGTGTGATCTTGTTGAGCAAATCCTTGTTCATTGCACGGGCTCCCACGCAATAGCCTTTTTGATCTGTTCGATCTTGGTTTCAATTTTTTCCGCTTTCAATAATCGACGAATCGCTTCTTCTTTTGATAGATGCCAATATTCGTCAATTTTCTTTTCCCAATACTGGATTCCTTCATGTCCCAGTCGGCGTGTTGTTTCAATGTCCAATTGCCTGATTTGTTCAAAGTCGTGATTTGATTTTCCGAAACAGTCCAACAAAGCCCGGTCAACCCATCTCCAATAATTCCCAGCCAACTTCAAATCACCGGGTTCCTTGTATTTTTGAATAGCGTTTCCCACCTTCCATAATGGCTCAACATTGATTTTTGGCGAATGGTACTTGAGCATAAAATAAAGATGAGAGTAGGAAAGCAGGGTGACATTCCTGGTGATTGCCTGTCGATAGATCGCACTAGATGTGTTTGGAAACTGGCAAAAAGGGCCGACCAGGATGGCATAATCATTTGATTTCCTCCAGGAATCAAGGGCTTCGACCTTGAAGTCTTTCTGATTCTTTGCCGTTCGACTCAAACGAAAAGTTTTGGCATCTCCGACAATCTTGTATCTGCCGGATTCGGCAAATACATCTGCCGAGTCACCGCGAACGCGAAGCACCTGGGATTTGAGCCCCAAAAATTCCAGTGATTTTACAAGGAGGATATCGGAATACTTGGCCCAAAGTTTTTCTTCGGAGGAATCGTGATGAAAAACTTCCGGCATGACTCCACATTCAAGGATCATCGTCAACAGTTCCGGTTTTCCAATATTTGAAAGACAGGATTCCAGCGATTCAAACCCGGTTTGATTCTTGGATAGTGAAAAAATGAGGTCAATGACAGCAATACGGTTCATGTTTTACTTTGACGTTTAATCCTTCTCATATATTTTTCTTACAATCGACGTTCCTCGCGATGTTCTCACCGCACCAACACGTAAATACGCCTATTTTCATGATATGGTCACTTACCTTTGATAAAAAAAGTTATTTGGAATGGATTTGACGATAAAATGCATTGACAATATGCTCACGAAGCTTATCTGAAGGTACGAAGTACTCATCAAATTCACGTATGTTATCCTCTTTTATGTGTAATTGGCCTTCACCTTGATTACCGCGATGCTGTCCTTTTGAATAATACTTGTTGGATTGTACTTCGTTGGATGATAAAACCCAATAACATATCCTGTCTCTCCACACGGCAACCCAAACAAACACATCGCAACAATCAGGCTTGACTTGTTGAAAATTCATATCGAAGCGTTTTTCTGAATCAAATGCCAGTGCTTTGACATACAATGGTGAATCGTCATCGAAATCAACAGCCCTAGATGCTTTCACTTCAATACGGATCCATTGATTATCCGAAAGGTTCAGAATGAAATCATACTGTCCTGAATAATGAGAATCAATTTTTTTGGACGGACGTTTCAAGTCTGGCACAAGTTCCTTCAAATGTCCTTGAGCCCATTGTTCCCCAAAGCTACGAGGAGCTGAAATCTCAAAGATATAAAGAAACATGTTTCTGTCTAAATATTCATCTCGAATTAAGTAATAATCATCAAGAGTTATTTTATTTAATCCAAGTAGAGTCGATATTATAAACTCATATTCGTTAAATGGATAAACTGAAACAAGGTTTTCAAGTCGTGTTTTCAATTGGTCACGATCATTTTTCGAAAGAGTTTCGATAAGTTCTTTGAATTTTTGTTTTAATTTTTCCATATCAACTCTTTTATTTTTTCTTCAATTCCTCAGCAATATATCGCATCTCACTTTTGCTGATTTCAAAGTAATGATAAACCTTTTTGTTGATTTCATCAAGGACATGATTTTTCTTTGTTTCGATGAATTCATCAACGAGTGACAGGATTGTTTTTTGATCGGATTTGCCAAAATCCGGGAGCGGCAATTCCTCAAGGTTTCCGCGAAGCACTTTCAAGGCATTGAATTTTTTGCGATTGACAAAACGCATCAGATCCGAATTCAAAACGGCACACAACACTTTGATGGAAAAATCCGGACGTGTCGGAATCAGGACGTTGGCACTGTTGAGAGTCAAGCTTTGTTGATCGTCATAAGCAAAAACAAGGTCTTTGGAAATAAAGCGATAAATTAGTTTTTCCCTGACACGAAACAATTTTTCCGGTGCCACTTGCTGGTATTTCTCCGGTTGGAAAACGATGAATTCGGCGTTTTGCTTCAAGAAAAACGATGCCACTTCCTTGCCGCGAAAAATAGGTTCACTTCCAGGCAATGGTTTTTTCAATAAATGACGTTCATTGTTTCCGGTGACGATTCCGAGTGCAAATTGTGCATGATTTTTCAGGTTCCATGTTGGGCACAATTCGATTTTTTCAATGAGTCTCCGGTCATTGGTATCTTGAAAAATTGAAAAAACGGCATCAGCTTTTGTATTGGGGTATGGTTTGTCATTGACAACATCCAAACGGATGACAGGAGTAAATACACCAGTGAATAACCGACCAAGGCTCTGTATGGTTTGTATTTGAAAATGCTTCGATAAATAATCACGAATATCCGAATGGACTTTGATATTCAACAGGGATTCCGGCAGGAGAAAAGAGATCGTCCCGCCTTTTTTTACGAACTTTGTTGCCTGGACCAGGAAATACGAAAACGACTCCCCCGATTGAATTTGGGGATATTGTTTTGTCAGTGCGGTTCTTTCCTGTTTTGTCCAGTGACTTCCCCACGGGGGATTGGTCACAACAAGATCAAAGCAACCCAAAGGGACATTGGCATTCATTTCTTTCAAAAGTGAACCAGAGTCGAAATCCAACAGCGTATCCGCATGAAAAATATTCGGCTCAAAAACAATATCAGGAAATCGCATCATCAAGTTCATTCGGGCGATCCGAACAGCCATAGGATCATTATCAATTCCGTACAAACAGCCCGGATGACCAACAAAATTTGCCGCTTCAAGAAGAAATTGTCCCGTTCCACAGGCGGGGTCAAGAACCGTGCTTTCCGGCGTGCAGTGGTCTTTGAGCATTGCCCGTGCAATGGATTGTGGAGTATAATAGGAACCGCTCTTCGCTTTTTTTCCTTCGGAAAGAAAGGATTGATAAAGTAAACCTAGAAAATCTCCATGCAATCGTGTGGATAAATGTTGACAAAACCATTGTTTATGGTTTTCCAAAGCATGATTGTTGAGTTCCTTTTCCCATAACTTTATTTCTTTGACAAAAAACGGGGTGTTCTTATAATCTTTTGCAATATTTGTTACCACTAAAAACAAGACGACGGAAAGATTGAGACGATGTTGTTCTGCATAGTACAACAATTGATCAATGATTGCAAGTTGATTTGAATCAATCGAATATTCTTCAGGTTTAAAAAACTTTTCCGAATGCCGTTTATTGGCGCGAGATGTCAATTTGACAGAACATTCATCCTCCGAAACACCCAACCTGTTCCAATTACGAATTGTTGCGTCGGAAACGTAAATTTCATCAGATTGATTCTGAAATGAAGTTTTTTGTCGCATTTTCATAAATATGTTACAATTTTTCTCCCAAAACGATCACCGGAGCAACATCACTCCAATGATGAACAATTCTAACATCAGCAAAAACAAACCGTTTCCGTGTCTTATAAGTTGCAATATCCATCGAAACTGTTCGTATTTCTTATGTCGCACCTTCCATTGTACCGAATGATGTCGCTAAAAGCAATTCCCTTGCCTTAACGTACTACCCGGAATCGGTAAGGGCGGTTTGCGGCCTCAATGAAACATCCTGTACTTGTAGGACTTATTTTCTATTTTTCCCATTTTCTCTATTTTTCATCCGCATCAAGAAAAATGAAACCGGATTCAACGCAAGTGTTCAGATATCCGCGATTCCGTATACGACCGCTAAATACCATAAACGTTGTGATAACCGCGAAGGATCAGAATGATCAGAATAACGGCGACGATTGTGTAAACAATGAAATAAGTAACCGTTGAGAGGAATTTCAGTTCCGATTTGGCGTGATCGAAATAGTCGACGGAAACTTTTTTCATGGCCGCAGGAATATTCCCCGATTCTTCACCGGCCCGCAAAAACAGGAGGAAATGCTCATTGAAAAATTCCGTGACAGGAAATGATTCACAAAGAGTTTTCCCCAAAGCAACGTTTTTCAGCACTTCCGGCAAAAGGTCGGTCACCGGCGCGTAGGCCGCTGCATCAAATGAGAGCTTGAGTGCCCGTTGTATGGGCATGCCGGTCCGGAGGGTCAAATCCAGCGACATGGTGAGCCTTGCCATCGCTGAAATTCGAAAATATTCATGAATTTTTGGGATGGCGTCGAGTTTGTAGTGGAGCCAGTTTGACCCCCGTTGAAAATTCGAGCGAAAAAACCGGTAAATCCCGTAAATGATGATCCCGGGAATCGAGATGATGCCGAGATACTCAAAAAATCCGCGAATACCGAAAAGTCCAAGCCCAAACGGATCAATTTTCTTTCCTGCTACGTCGTTAAGAACACCAAGTACGAGTATCAGTATCCCGATAAAAACGATCGCCACAAAGAGCTGGAACAACGGCCCCATGATGGAACTCCAGAACTCCCGTTTCATTTTGAGGGTCATGTCATAGTAACCGGCCAGTTCAAGCATCATTTCGCCGAGATGTCCCGACTCTTCGCCGACACCGACCATCGCGATCAAGAGCCGCGGGAAATCCTCTTTCCGGTTTTTCATCGCCTCGTGGAGCGAAGAGCCTTTGGCCACGTCATCGGCAACCGATTTCCAGACCTCCATTTTGAACTCTTTGGGGGCATTCTGTTGATTCGGCTTTTGATTCGGTTTCCGCCCGGTTCCCATTCTTTTAACGGGACTCGGTTGTATCTTGTCGTCAAGCCCCACGGCCTCCCGACGGAGCGTCGAAACGATGTCGAGTCCAGCATTGAGCGAAATGCCCACCCGGCGACACCAAGAGGCATGATCGGACATGGTTAAATAAGACATGATTCCCCCACTTTAAAACGACCTTGGTCATTCCATGATTTTAAGAAACAATTGAAATATGCAATTTAATGAACTTTTTCCTTGGCCCGCTTGATGATCTCAGCCGCCCAGGGTTTCCCCTCGTAGAGTTGGATGAGTCCGTGTCGCATTCGATCGGCCCGTGCCGGGTCTTCCTGATCGTAAGAGTCAGCACTTTCCATAAGCGTCGTCAATTGCACGAGTTGCAATTCACTGATCCTGTCAAGTTCGGACCGCAATCGTTTGAGGCGTCTCTTGGCAAGTTCCACACATTTTCCCCTGGGATTGGTCAAATCCGTCTCATTTTCCGAAGGACCGCCATAGAGGTCGATAATTGCCTCAAGATTCTGAATGGATTGCTCCGGATTGATGCGGGAAACGGCAATGGCCTCCAAATAAGCTCTTTCCACAGGAAGAAGCTGTTCATCGGTATTGAAGGAATTTTGGCGTCGCTCCAAAAAACGTTCCTGATGAGCAAGGATGATTTCATTTCTGTAAGAATTGACGCGTGGAGCCCGAGGGTCTTTGGGATAAAGTTCAAGAAACTTGTGGACGTCATTTTCCATGGAGAATAAAGACGGGGCGTTTGGAATATTTGTGCCGTTTTTCCTGAGATTGCTTTCAATCGTCTTGAAAAGAGCATCAGCGGATTTCGGTTGCAACATGTACCAGGCCCATAACCCGAGTACGACAAGGCAGATCGAAAGAACTAAAACTTGAACGGAAATCAATGGGTTCTGATCTTCATTGTTTTCCCCATAACGTCCGAGTTCATCCTCACGGACACGGATAAATCGTGAAATATTGGTCTTTTTCTTTTCCGGTTTCCCCAAGACTAACGTGGAATCGGCATGATCCGCACCAGAGGCGGTGCTTCGTTCCCGTTCTTTCGCGTCGGTGGCCACTTGAAGAATGGGTTGCCCGACAGACTCCGCGGAAGACTCCGCCGAAATCGTCTTGGACTGCTTCGTGTCATGGTCGTCGCAAGATTTTTCAATATTTCCTTTACTTTCAATGTCTTTTGTAATTTCTGTATCTTCCGATTGTTCGCTGTCTTCCTTTTGCGTTATTTTTTGCGTCATCAGTTTGGTCGGATCCAGTTGCTCTTCAATTTGAAGCAGAAACGCGGAATCTCCGGCACATTTCTGAGCTTCTTGATTCAAAGCATGATCCTGGGGATCGATTTTCAGCGCGGTTTTCGTTTCTGTATCACTGTTCTCTTCGACGGTCATGAATTCGTGATTGGAAGGAAGAACAATGACAGCGTCGGTCGAGCCGAACTCGTTGACCAAAAGGTTTTCGATCTGTTTGATCACAATATAGGCGTTTGCCGGACGATTTTCCGATTTGACTTCCAAAAGATCATGGACCACGTTCACCAAAACACTTGGGACGTCACGTCTTAAGCGAATGATGCCTTCTGGTTGTTCGTTTTTATGTTTCCTGATAATTTCCGGAAGGGTTTTCGCAAGAAGCGGCGGACGTCTGCACAAAAGCGTATAAAGAACGGCCCCGAGAGAGTAAAGGTCCGATTTCGGCGTGATCGGCATGGCCATTGCCTGTTCGGGCGACATGAACTCAATCGTGCCGATCACCGAATTCGCGTTGGTCAAACGATTGCTGCCGAAAAAATGCGCGATTCCATAGTCGGAGAGCTTGAGGGAACCACTGTTGTCGAGCATGATATTTGCCGGTTTGAGGTCGCGGTGAACGACCCCGCGATCGTGACCATGTTTCAAAGCAAGACAAACTTCATAACAGATTTTTGCGACATCCTGCCAGGTGAACGTCCGTTTCCGCTTGAGTTCCTGATAAAGATTTTGTCCGTTGATCAGTTCCATGACGTAGTAGAGCCGGCCGTTTTCCTCGCCGAATCCGTTGAGTCGGACGATATGGGGATGCCGCAACATTTTCAGGGTCTCGATTTCCGCCTCGAAACGGGATCGGACATCCGGGTCTTCGTCGATACTTTCGAGAAGGACCTTTACCGCGGCAGGCTCTCCTGTTTCCATGTGGAGCCCTTCATAGACGGCCCCCATTCCACCGCGTCCGAGTAGGCGAATGATTTGATAAGGGCCTAACTGTTTCGGATGATTCTGCATTCCATTTTCTCCCGACCAATTCAATGCAAACAATTTTTGACGGTTGTGTGAGGTTTTAGACTTTAGACTGTAAACTGTAGACTTAGGTTTTCTGTTGGAAACTACAGCCTAAAGCCTACAGTCTATAGCCTAAATATAAACAAATCTTACAAGAAATGCAAAAAGGAAGTGACGGCTCCATGCCAAAAAGACCAAATCATGGAAACAGTGTTTTGTAGATTTGATTTTTTTCTCAAAAAACATGAAAATTCTTGTCTTGGATTTTTAAGAGAGTTTGATTATAATGTTTATAAGGATTGGAAGCATATTCAGCATTGGTTTTAGAAAGTGAGAAACAAAAATGACATCTCGTAGGAAAATTTTTTCGGCAATGGGTTTGACATCGGCGTTTATTTGCGTCGGGGTTTGTTTTTCATGATTCCGGTATCGTCGCAAGAACAGAGACAACGGCTTACTTTCGAAGAGAGAAGAATACCAGCAGAAAAACCAGCATCAGAAGATTTCGCCATCCTATCCTCTGAGAAACGCCCCGCTGACGTCATTACATCTGTTGAACCGGTCGAATCGGAAATGCCGACGCTTGGCAGCCTTCCGAAACGGGAGCAGTATCTTGTTCGTCTTCTAAAAATAAGGCTGGAACGAGGGGAATTGGAAGAAGTCAAGGAAATCCTCCCCAAAATCAGTGACAAGGAACTGAAAATCGATCTGCTGTTCTCCTTTTACGATAAAATCACCCCCACGGTTCGTCATGCTGCTGACAGGCCTGCAGGGGTTTATCCCACCAGGGCACCAAGTCCGCCGCAAGGATATTCTCCTAATCCGTATTACAGCAATAATACAACCGGCAATATGCCTGTCCCTGTCATACCTGTCGACAAAAAAATCACGACAACGGAACTTCTGGACCTGATCACATCGGAAATATTGGACATGCCCAACCCCGAGGAAATGGCTGGGTACAATTCTCCTTCTCCAATCATTCTTGACGTGTTGGTTCCGGGAATGATGTACCCTTTGCCTTTGGCAGAGCAGCAAATTTTGACAGAGCCAGACTCACCACTCTCCGGCTCATCAGTCATGCCTTCCGAAATAACTCCTTCCGAAAGTGAATGAGAAAAAATGTTGTCACGAAACCGGCGACAGGGCCGAGACAAGGTCGGTCATGGCAACATGGGTCGTTTCGCCGGTTTTCATGTTCTTAAGCTGACAGATATTCTGCTCAAATTCCTCGGAACCGATCACCACGGCCCAAGTGAAGCCGCGTTTGTCGGCATATTTGAGTTGTACGCCGAGTTTTTTGGCCTCGGGATAAACCTCGACGGCGATTCCCTGACCGCGGAGCGTGGCGGCAAGTTTCAGGTAGTCGCTGATTCGTTCCTCCACAAAATACGGGATGAAAACATCAGCCGGGGTTCCCACTTTTTCAATCCGGCCGAGTTCTTCCATCGCGGCAAGCAGGCGGTCGAGTCCGAGAGACGCCCCGATGCCGGGCAAGGGGAGTTTCGTATACAAACCGGCAAGATTGTCATATCTTCCACCGCTGCAAACGCTCCCGATTTTGGGAAGTTCCTGCAAAAAAGTCTCGTAAATCGTTCCGGTGTAATAATCCAGTCCCCGGGCAATGGAGACGTCGATTTTTACGGTCTCTTCCGCAACCCCTGCCGATTTCACACCCGCGAGAAGTTGCTTAAGTTTGGCGATTCCTTCTTCGCCGACATCGTTTCCTGCAAGCATTTTTGTCAGTGCCGCCAGAATTTCGTCATTGGAGCCTTTAAGTTCTGCAAGTTTCAGCACCGATTCGGCCTGTTCCCGGGTTGCATTGGCCGCCTGGACCATTTCCTCGATCACCTTTTCGGGACCGATTTTCGCCAGTTTGTCGATCGCCCGAAGCACCGGAACCGATTGACCGGCGAGTCCCTGTTTTTCCAGCAGGCCGGAAAGGACCATCCGGTTGTTGATCCGGATCGTGTAATTCTTCTCGAACCCGATCGCGTTCAAGAGATCATGAATGACGAGCGTCGTTTCAATGTCGGAAACGATCGACGTGGTGCCGATGGTGTCGAAATCGCATTGCATGAACTCGCGGTATCTTCCGGCCTGGGTATTTTCACCCCGCCAGACCGTTGCAATATGATAACGCTTGAACGGTGTCCCAAGTTGCTGGATGTATTGCGCGGAAAACCTCGCGAACGGCACCGTCAGATCAAATCGCATTCCCACTTGCCTGCCGCCATGATCCTCGAACTTGTAGAGCTGTTTGTCGGTTTCGTCGCTCCCTTTTCCGGCAAGGATTTCGAGATACTCGAGTGCCGGCGTGTCGATCGGGGCAAAACCATAGGAACGATAGACTTTTCGAGCGGTTTCCATCAATTTTTCACGCGGAATCATGATTTCCGGCGGATAATCACGAAACCCTTTGAGTGTGCGAGGCGTAATCAATGAGGATGAGGTCATTACGGAAACTTTCCATTAAAAATCAACTAAAAACCAACGTTAATGCAATCATTCAATCGTTTTCACTCAATTCCATGAATGAGCCGTTCATTTTGCGGGTGCGGGCCAAGAAAGGTGACAAGACCGGTTTCAATATCGTAAACGGCGCCGATAATCGACAATTCCCCTTGACGTGCCGCTTCACGGAGAACTTCACTCTTCTTGAACATTGTTTCAATTTGCACGAAAACATTTTCCACGCAGCAAACTTCAATGATTTCGCTTCCGGTTTTTCCTGTCAATGCCTGAGCCCGTTCCAAGGCGGGGTGGATCGACTGCATGAGGGCCTGGATATTCTCTTCAAGCCCCTGACCGGTACACGCGGCAGTAACGGCACCACATTTTGTATGCCCCAAGACAACGCAAAGTGACGTCTCCGTGTATTTCACGCCGAATTCGATCGACCCCAATTGGGAATCCCGACAGATGTTGCCGACGACACGAATCGAAAAGAGATCGCCGATACTCTGGTCGAAAATAATTTCAAGCGGAACCCTGGAATCGCTGCAAGAAAGGAACGTCGCAATCGGACGTTGCCCATATTCCGCGGTTTCCCGGGCATGGGTCAAAAATTCATGAGGATGAACACGTTTTCCTTCAACGAAACGCGCATTCCCCTCCTGAAGAATTCGAAACGCCTGATCCTGAGTGACTTTGGGAAGTGATTTCATGTTTTGCTGTTGAGTTCGAGATGTTCCTTGAGTGCGACGAATATCCGCTTTGCGTCGGTGTTGTCGGCGCTTTCATTTTGTCCTCCACCGCTTGAGTTTCGGAATTCCGCGAGTGAAAAGCCACGCGACGATCCGCGGAAACTTCATTTCGACGAGTTTTGCCTTGCAGAACTCCTGCATTTCCTTGGTGGTCTTGAAGTCGTCCGTAAACTTGCCGTCCTGGTAGCAATAACTGCAATACATCGCCGATTTCGTCCCGTCGGCTTCCATACCGCCCCCTTGCGGGTCACGCTTGAGCGGCATCGCACAACCCTGGCAGATTTTATAGGTCGGTTGTTTTGTCATATTTCTGTTGACACGTTGGTTTTTAGTTTGGAGTTAAATCAATGTTATTTCTGCGCGAGTTCTAATCGCAACAATAAAAATCTGTCGTATTCGTCTTTCATCGGCAAATCGAAATCGACCTTGATTTCACGGCGTTTGGCGATGACATTTTCGTCGGTTTGGGGGTTGACGCCCGGCTTGTCGAATTCCTTCCAATATAACCCGACGCCGCGTTTTTGCCAGTTGGGGAGGCCGTTGAAATTGATGCCGAAAGAAAACAAAAGTTCGTTCTTGTCGGCAACGCTCATCTTTTCGAGTTTTTGCGTGGCGGCATTTTCATGGAGTCCGCTTTTGCGAAGTTGCCAATAGCAATGGGCATTCAACGCATTCCGAAAGGCGTCTTCGTTACGCCAGCGAAAATAATCGACAACCAACGATGGATTCGGCAATTCACACAATCGGCAATCAAACACGGCAATACGACCAAGCAACAGACTGAATTTCGCACTGGCTTCCCCTGCAAGAACCGAGTTAAATTTTCGATGCTTTCGCGAAAACGCCGATTCCTCATGATGGAACAGAAGCGAAATTTCGTCGCTTTCCATGTAACCGTAAATGACATTGAACCCGCACGTCATCAGGTGTTTTACCGTTTCGACCATCATATCACGAAATCGGATGTCGAACGGTGCGTCGAATTGACAAAGTTCTTTGGTCAATCGCGTAAAATTTCGCCCGTCAATTCGCGCAACCAGGAACATGCCGGGCAACGCACAAACGTCATGCACCGTTTCAAACACCCGCATTTTTTTGTCGAGATCGTCAAATTTCATTCCGCCATTTCTCTTCCCGAAAGCCCGTGTCGGTGATTTTCACGTAAAATATCTGGTCGAACCCTTCGTCGTTCGTCGGTAACTCCAATTGGCTGAACGCTCCTTTGACACCGGGTTCAGGAATCCGTGCTTTTCCGTTTCGCCGGGCATTGCGTTCGAGTGAATCAGCGATTTTCGACTGAAAATAATAACAAATTACCTTGTATTTCTCCGTTTTTGCAAGCGTGACGTATTTTGTACGTTCCGCTTTCGTCACGTTGGTGTTATCGACAACAAACGGCTGTTGCGATTCGAGACACGCTTGTAAAAACAGATTTTCCCGATGCCGCGTGTGCAACAAATCCAGCGAAATCCGAACGTGTGAGTTGAAAAACCGTTCCTTGTAGAACGTTGATTTCCCCGTTGCTTGGATTCCACAAAAAATGATGGCTTCCATGTCTGGTACTCCATGCTTTGTGCTGTTATTTTTCTGCCGTGACCACCCTGTCGACTACTTGAGTCGTTTCTTTTTTGTTTTATCGACAATCTTCTTTTGTTCGGATCACCGTTTTGGGCAATGAGATAACAGGCATACCGGGTCAGGACGATGTCGTCAACCTGACGCTTCGCTCCTTTCGCCACTTCGATCATTGTTTCAGGCCGGGAATAAAACGCCCGAAAAATTCGACGGCTTTCATCGTGTGAACTCCGATCGCCACGTCACCGTAAGCGTAATATCCAATGGCGACTTGACCTGCTGCGACAAATCCGATGGCACAACCGCCCACCGCAATACCGCCAATGGCCGCGCCGCCAAACGCAAGAGCACCGACGGCAAAGCCGCCCACTGCCAGGAGAAGCGACAGGGCACATCCCCCCAAGGCAATGACACCGATAGCCAATCCGCCAATCGCAATAACACCACGAGCCAAACCACCGATGGCTATGATGCCTGTCGCAATATCGCCGATGGCAATAACACCGCGGGCATGACCGCGTAACTCGCCATGTTCCGGGTCAGGTCCAGTCGCAATGGAAACAAGCGGCAGCCCCCACAAGGTGGCCTCGGAGCGTTTGCGAACCCCCTTGGTCATTTTGACAAGCGTTTTGGCGGAATCAGAATTTTGACGTAACCCCTTTAAGTTCCAACTGACTTCCGCAACCAACCATATGATCAAACCAAAGAGAATGGAAATCCCCTCTAAGAAATCCCTACTGAAAGCATTTTTGTCAAAAAACCAAAAGTATAGAACAACGATCGTCACGAGCAGTAACAAGCAAGTCGTCCATATTGTCGCGGTACGAAGTTTCATGGTGTTTTCTGAATCATTTCAAAAATGATGGCTTTTGCGCAAATCACGGCGGTCACGGCATGGCCGCCCCTACCTTCACGGCTCTTGCAAGGCTGGGAATGTATCGGAAATGAGTTCGTTCATGGTGATGGGGGTCAGGGTTCCCCGAAAACCTGTTGCACGGCGTGCCAGGCGGGTTTCTCCCGACCGTCGATAGTGGTCAATCCCCAGCGCGTTTCAATCGGACAGTCTTCCTGACCGCAGACGTAGCATCGCGGCGAATCACCATAGCAATAGATAAACGCACCGAGCAAATAAGGTTTCCGCATCAACCGGGGTAACAGGTCGCGGTAAAAATCGGCCTGACCTTCGGGCGTGTGCGGATAGGCGGGAATCACCGTTTTGGCAGGCAGTTCTGCGTACAAGTGATCTCTGAAATCGGAGTTGAACAGGAAGTTCCCCCAATCGCCGGAGGCATTGTGACGGATGTAGTCCTGCATTTTTTGCGGCATTCGGGCCACGAAATCTTGGACGTTTTGTCTCGCTTCCTCCTCGCTGTTCGCACCGTAGCGCATGAGCACTTCCCGTCTTTCTTCCGGCGTCTTGGGGACTCCGCCGCCGATATAACCGAACTCGCAGAGGATCACGGGCTTGCCGGTAAAACTCCACAGGTAGGCCAACATCACGTCGAACATCCAAGGGTAATTGCCGAATTGCGTAAAACAGCCGACGTAAATGTCAATCCCCACGTAGTCGCAATATCGATGGTAAGGCCGCATCATTTTATGAACATCGACCTGCGGCCCGGCTGTATTGTAACCGACGAGAACGTTGCCGCGCTCGGCATGAATGGCCGCAAGCTGGATGCCCATGAAACGGACGGCTTCCTTCGTCGTCAGCGGCAACGTAAATCGCGGTATTCCCATCTCGTTGGTGATTTGCAAAGCCCCCACCAGTCCTTGCAGGTCTTGCACCAGAAAAACAGCGATTTCCTGCACCCGCGTTTCATTTTCCGGCAATCGGGGATCAATGCCGTGCCCGATAAACTCCCGGGGATACGGCGTCACCGCCATGATCTTCATGCCATTAGTGACGTAACCCTTCAGCTTCTCCTTAAAGCGGACGTATTCCTCCCGCTCCTTGCCGGAGGAATCGAACGGGAAAGGAATATCGCAACGGTTCCACTCAAGGCCGGCATCTTTCATTTGCACGTAGTTTGTGTTGCCATGGCAGACGCCTTTGATAAAACCGCCCGCTTTTTGCCTGGCCTTTGTCACTTCCTCCGACGTCTTGGGCTTCAGCAGATAAGTCAGCAGAGCCGGCGGTAAATGAACAAGCGATGGTCCGATCTGCTTGTAAATGAACTCTTCCAGCCCCACCTTCTTGCCGATGTCGCAACAAATTCCGTCAATCAAACGTTCCAAACCGCTTTCATTGCCGCCGCTTTCATTGCCAATGGGCGTATTGTCCAGGCCAACGCCCACCTGAGCATAAACCGGAGCGACAAGAAACAGCGTCAAAAATAATGTCAGTGGGATCAATTGTGAGGGTTTCATTGTTGATATTTCTCCAAAATTGGTGTTTCTGCAAGGTGCCGGGGGACATTATCAAAGTCAAAGACTATCCCCGAAGTCGGCCTTGAACTTTGCGACAAGTTTTTGCTGCCAGTTGTCGGTTGGTTCCAGGGTGCCGTAGAAGAAACGGAGGATTTTCGGTTCGTCGAGCCATTTGAGACCGCCGACAAGGTTGCGGTTTTGATAAAGCCAATTGAGCCGGTCGACGGTATAAACGATTTGCGACATCGTAAACACCCGGCGCGGCAAAGCGAGCCGGACAAGTTCCATGTGGGCAAGCGGCTCCGTGCCGTCTTCGTTTCGCTGTTCCGACATCGTGCCGCGTTCCATTCCGCGGACGCCGCTGATGATGTAAAGCGCCGACGCAAGCGCCCCGGCTGTGTATTGCGTTTGCGGAACGTGCGACAAAAAGTCCCGCGCATTGATGTGGCAGCCGAGACCACCCGGCGGCGTTACCACCGGCACTTGCAGCTTGAAAAGTTCGTTCGTCATGAATTCGATGAACTGCGGCCCCTGTGAAATGACGTCCTCATCAAGCGTTTCGTACAGACCGACCGCCAGAGCTTCCATTTCGCGGACCGACATCCCGCCATAGGTGAGGAAACCTTCATAAAGCGGAATGAATCCCCGGATGTCGAGGTAATGCTGCCGGTTGCTGGTGCAAATCCCACCGCCGCGTGCAAAACCGAGTTTGCGGCCCGAAAAATAGAGGATGTCACTCGCGTCCGCCATGGCCTTGGCGATTTCATGGATGCTCATGTCTTTGCAGGCGGCTTCGCGCTGCTTGATAAAATAAAGATTGTCCGAAAGCAAGCTGATGTCCTGCACAAGCGGAATGTCGTTTGCGCGGCATAATTTCGAGACTTCCAGCAGATTTTGCAGCGAGTACGGCTGGCCGCCGATGAGGTTGGTTCCGGCTTCCATACGCACGAAAGCGATTCCTTCCTTTCCATACTCGGCAATCGCGTTTTTCAGGGCGTCGATGTCCAAATTCCCCTTAAACGGGCAAGTCGAGGTCATGTCGTAGGCATCTTTGACAGGAATTTCCAGGATTTTACCGCCAAGTTCGGTGATATGGGCTTTCGCCGTGGTGAAGTGATAGTTCATCGGGACTATCTGCCCTTTTTTGATGAAGGTCTTGCCGAGAACATGCTCACAAGCACGGCCCTGGTGCGCCGGGAGGAAATATTCGGTCCCGAAAACGTACTGCAATGCCTTTTCGAGGCGATAAAAGGTGGCGGAACCGGCATAACTGTCGTCGGCCTGCATCATGGCCGCCTGTTGATCGTTCGACATGGCGTTGACTCCGCTGTCGGTCAACATGTCGAGAAAAACGTCCGCATTTTTGAGCAAAAAGGTATTGTTCCCCGCCTGTTTGACCGCTTCCAGTCGCTCGTCGATCGGAAGGAGGTTGAGCTTTTGGATGATCCGAACACGGTGCATTTCAATCGGTGTCGTTTTACCGGAAAAAAACTTGATGTTTGCCATTTTATAGCCTTTCATGAAATATCAATGGAGAAACGTTGATTGTGTTACAGAAAAAGGATCGCTCCGGCTGCCGTTTTTCAGCTTTTCAGCAACTTGTCCCTACGATGGCCCCCGTTTCCGCAGAAAACCATCGGATTTGATATTCAATCAAATATCAGATGACGAGCAATACTTTATCAAACCATATGGTAACAGTTTACAGCACAAAAAGCATTTCGGCAATCCTGATCGTAACCGACGACCAATAGATAACCTTTGATCCCGACCCCGTTGTTGAACCTGGAAAATGAGGGATAATGAACACTATACTCAAGCCGGTTTGAAATTCTCGAAGCTGGACACGGAAAGCCCTGCAAGCGCAGGGTGTTTGCGCGAGGCCGAAGGTTCCCGCCCATACCGGCTACAGTACAGTTGTTCTTTTTTGTCAAATTTTTCAACGGATTGAGTTAGCATGGCGACAGTTCCTGAAAATGCCGGTTGTGAACCGGAAAAACGTCTGAATTTTATCGAGCAAATCATCGAAAAAGACATCGAGACAGGGAAAAACGAGTCTCGGGTTCATACACGGTTTCCTCCGGAACCGAACGGCTATCTTCATATCGGGCACGCCAAGTCGATTTGTTTGAATTTCGGACTTGCACAGAAATATGGAGGAAAATTCAATCTCCGGTTCGACGACACCAATCCGACAAAAGAGGAAACCGAATACGTCGACTCGATTATTGAAGATGTCCGTTGGCTTGGCGGAAACTGGGAAGACCGTCTCTTTTTTGCGTCTGATTATTTTGAAAAATTTTACGAATATGCTGTCGATCTGATTAAAAAAGGGAAAGCCTATGTTTGCGACTTGACCGGTGATCAAATCCGTGAAACCCGGGGGACCCCGACGACTCCCGGAACGGAAAGTCCGTATCGTAACCGGTCGGTGGAAGAAAATCTTGGCCTGTTTGCCCGAATGCGGGCCGGTGAATTTCCTGACGGGGCCAAGACGCTCCGCGCCAAGATCGACATGAGTTCGCCGAATTTCAATTTGCGTGACCCGATCATGTACCGGATTGTTCACGCCTCGCATCACCGGACCGGCGACAAATGGTGCATTTATCCCATGTACGATTGGGCTCACGGACTGGAGGATTCCCTGGAGAAGATCACCCATTCCATCTGTACCCTGGAATTTGAGCATCATCGTCCGCTTTATGACTGGTTCCTTGACGAACTTGAGGCTTATCATCCGCAACAGATTGAATTTGCAAGACTTGCACTCAATTACACGGTGATGAGCAAGCGGAAACTGCTGCAACTGGTCAAGGAAAAATACGTCACCGGCTGGGACGACCCACGGATGCCGACGATTTGCGGCCTGAGGCGTCGCGGTTACACGCCGGAATCGATCCGGGAATTTTGCCGCCGGATCGGAGTCGCCAAATTCAACAGCACCATTGATGTCGTTCAACTCGAAAATGCCCTTCGCGACGACCTCAACAAGCGGGCACAACGCCGGATGGCGGTGCTGAATCCTCTCAAAGTGGTGATTGAAAACTATCCCGAGGGTCAAACCGAGATGCTCGACGCGGTCAATAATCCTGAAAACGAGGCGGATGGAACCCGAGAAGCGCCATTTTCACGAGTGATTTACATTGAGCGAGATGATTTCCGGGAAGAAGCCCCGAAAAAATATTACCGTCTTGCTCCGGGACAGGAAGTCCGGCTCCGTTACGCCTATTATGTGACGTGTACCGATTTCGTGAAAGACGCCGACGGAAATGTCCTTGAAGTTCGCTGCAAATATGATCCGGAAACCCGCGGCGGTTCGTCCCCGGATGGTCGAAAAGTGCAGGGAACCATTCACTGGGTCTCCGCGGAACATGCTTTGAATGCTGAAATCCGGCTTTATGACCGGCTTTTCACCAAAGAGAACCCCGACGACCCTCAGGATCAGGCCGATTTCAAAACATATTTGAATCCCCAGTCGCTGGAAGTGCTGACGGAATGCAAATTGGAGCCGGCCCTGAAAAATGCGAAGCCGGAAGATCGGTTCCAGTTCGAACGGATCGGTTATTTTTGCGCCGACTCCCGGGACTCGACCCCGGAAACTCCCGTGTTCAATCGGGCCGTCTCTCTCCGTGATTCCTGGGCAAAACAGGAAAAAAAATGACCCATGACGTGTTGTGAAACGAGTCTCAGACGTTCTGGGCAAGTACACAAGCACAGTTATGGACAAGACACACAGTCAATACTAGAGCGTATCAGGAGTTTTTCTGGAGTGGTAAATTTTTTCTGTATCCAGCGTGATTGAAGTAATTTTGGCACTCTTGTGGCGAGAAAACATCGCACAGTTCGCCAAGTTTATGCCACAAGT
>Ga0123353_10000524_pt1 | contig 47418 bp, 34 predicted proteins | sample TergutLab28metaG_3_FD_92763 | JGI IMG/M metagenome (GOLD analysis project Ga0123353, IMG submission 92763) | Labiotermes labralis P3 segment gut microbial communities from Petit-Saut dam, French Guiana - Lab288 P3 | ecosystem: Host-associated > Arthropoda: Insects > Digestive system > Gut ... | reverse complement strand
GTGTGTATCACTTACTATCCTCTTCCGATTTAGAAACAAAAATACAAAATCTGTTGAAAAATCGGATCCAATTTTTTCGCCGGCAAAGATACGAGGTGTGTAATATGAATAACCCCGTGCAAGCGTTAGCGCAGCTCGGGGTAAAATGATGCGCCCTGACTCACTCTGAACTCCGTTAGGAGTTCAACATCAGTCTCTTACAATGGTTGCGTACCTACGGCACGCAGTTTTATCCGAATGGCATTCTTACCCCGAGCTACGTCCCGACAAGTCGGGACTTGCACGGGGTTATTCACATTTAACGCCTGCGGCGTTTTTTTTCTCACTATTTTGTTTTTTTAATTAACACATTGATATTTAGAAAAATAAATGTATGTTTTCCAAAAATTTCAATGATGTCAATATTTAAGTGATGAACAGGCAGAATATTAAATCAATGATCGTTTGAGTTTTAGAGAGTTTTTAGGTTTGACAATGGGCAATCGTGTTCCTGATTCTCGCACTATATGGCTTTTTCAAGAAAACTTGACACAGAAGAATTTAGAAGAAAACCTGTTTGAACAGTTTCGCCAATTTTTATACGATTTGGGATTGTATGTTAATGAAGGTAAAATCGTAGATGCCAGCTTTGTAGAGGTTCCCAAGCAACGCAACAAGAAAGAAGAAAACGAAAAAATTAAAGCAGAAAAGGTGAGGATTTGTGGAATGATCAACCCAAAAAGAAACGTCAAAAAGATATTGATGCCCGTTGGACACAAAAAGGCGGACAAAAATATTTCGGATACAAAGACCATGCAAAAATTGATACAAAGAGTAAATTGATAGATACTTACGAAGTTACAAGTGCAGAGGTGCATGACAGTCAGCCTACAAAAAAGTTGCTCAGGAAAGAAGATAAAGGACAGGAACTTTATGCAGACAGCGCATACATTGGAGAACCGATAAATGAAATGTTAAAAGGAAAAGAAATAATACCACAAATTATTGAACGGGCATTTAAGGGAAAACCTCTCATAGATGAGCAAAAAGAGGTCAATCGCATAAAATCCCAAACACGCTGTCGGATTGAGCATGTTTTTGGTTTTGTAACTAACAGTATGAATGATTTTTTTATACAATCTATTGGATTTCAGCGTGCAAGAGGAATAATCGGGTTAATAAATTTGGTTTACAATATGTGTCGTTATGAACAAATTGTGCGATTAATACTTTTACCTGTCAACAAATTATAAACAACAGATAGATAGATAGATAGATAGATAGATAGATAGATAGATTGATTGATAGATAGATAGATGAAAATTTCAAAGATGATTGATCTATAAAATATTTTTATAGTTTCGCGGCGATATTTTAATAGTTTTTCAATAAAGTATTAATGGATTCCTTGCTTTTTGAAAAACTAAAATTTCAAAAAATAATTTTTAGGAGTTCCCTTATGTTATAAAATGAATATTTTTGCCGCATTCAAAATTCACATATCAAAAACGGATTATACACAAAAAATAAAAAATATGAAAAGATATTTTACTCTCATTGTATTAGTTTTTTTGCTAATGGCGGTTATAATAACTTGTAAAAAAGATATTCAAGTTACCGGTATCAAATTAAATGCACCATCTTTAACTCTTGAGGTTGGGGATACCGCAACACTTGTTGCTACAGTTCTTCCAGAAAACGCTACAAACCCATTAGTTATTTTTTCAAGCAGCAATCCGCTTGTAGCTACAGTTACCTCCGGTGGGCTTGTATCCGCTTTATCAAAGGGCGTTACGGTCATTGAGGTTACCTCTATTGATGGTACCTTTTCGGCAAAATGTACCGTTCAGGTTGAAGAGTGTTTCTTTATTGAAGCTATTGATGTTATGTACAGTAGCGCCGATATTACTACTGTGTGTGCTATGGTTTTTGGAGAAAATGATGAAAAACCATTAACTTCAACTCAATATCAAGATAATTCATTTAAACTTAAACTTCCAAGCATAGTAGATGATAAATACTTATGGCCAACGTTTAAATTGTTGGTTAATATTGATTTAATGGTACATAATCATATATATGAAAGTTGGATTAGTGATCAAAATGCTAAATTAATATATGTTAGGATTGCTGCGCGGGATGGGAATAAAAATTTTATTGGCGACTTCATTTATAGTGGTAAAAATATTAATACTTACGCACAAGAATTCTATTTCTTTGCGGATAGAACTTTCACGATAAAAGGAAAAGGTATTGATGAGGTAGGTCGCCCTTTTGAAAGTGATTGTTCTTTTGACGAAGGTTGGAATTGTGTGTACCTATGTTGGGTAGTAGATGAGGATGGTTTTTGGAGTACGCGTTTATTAACCACAACAAAGCCTTCAATAGTTTGGTATTGGCATTTTTAAAAAAGAATGGAAAATATCATCTAATGCAACATAATTTTTTAAACGACTTACATCCTTCAAATGAAAATGAGGTAAATAACTTTGTTCTGTATCTTTGAAAAAAAATCAGCACAGAGACGCAGAGTCCGCAAAGTTTTTTCAATGGGCTACATTTATCTACCGAACCATCTCTTTCTCTTCAAATTTCAAATTTTCCTGTTTAATACGAAAAATGGTTCTGATATCGCTGGATGGACCTTTTAATAAAAGCGAAATTAAAAGTTCCTCCGTTGTGAGTAAAAATATAGTTGTTATAACAAATATAGTGTAGCCGTTAGTAATGACCTGCGGTCCTTTTAAAAGAACTACAGCAACCCAATGGAGAACAACCCATATAAATAAAATGTATCCGAGCGCTCTCATTAAATAGGTATGAATGATAATCATATTTACACTTTTGTGCTTGATATAGCCAACTAATGCGGCAAAAACAAAATAGGCAAAACCGGCATAACAAAGCCACAACAACACAGTTGGCATCCCCATTTGATGAACAATAAAAAATGCGGCAACTGCAACCATCGAAAAATCGGCAATACTGTCAAAAGTTTGACCAAATTTTGTTCCTTTCCCATCAGTAGCTGCTCTTGCAATGGTTCCGTCAATCATATCGGTAACACAAGCAACGATAAATAAAATCATACCAACGGTATTAAATCCATGAATAAAAAAAATGATCGCAACAGGTACACAAAGCACAAGTCTGCTCATTGTAAGGGCATTTGCAAGATGTCTCATAAGCTTGATTTTTATATAAATTAAGGCGCGAATGTAGTATTTTTTTTAAAACAAACATTTTTTTCATACCTTCGCGCCTTAAAAAATATAGCGTATGAGCGATCTGCTTTTCTTACTGTTTCTCTTTGTTCTTTTTGCCATTGGCGCAATAGCGATTCACATCATTAGCCGTAAAAAGGAAAAGCCCCAAAAAATAAGTGCATGGAAAAAGTTCTTTGTTTATTTTTTCGTCATATATTCAATTTTTCTCTCTATTCTGTACGTTCCGGTACTTTTCAAAGCAATTTGTTTTTTAGTTGCTTTGGGAGGCGCCTTTGAAATAGCGCGTTTGCAAAGAAAATCGCACCAACGATTCACGTGGAGTAAATTTTGTTTATATTTCTCAATCTATCTCGCATTAGCAATATTGTTTTTGTTTTTTGCTTTTGAAAGCGTAGAAATTCAAATGCTTACAGTGTTTTCCGTCTGCACGTTTGATGCGTTTAGCCAATTATCAGGACAACTATTCGGAAAACGAAAAATAACCCCTCGTATCAGTCCCAACAAAACCCTCGGTGGGCTTATTGGTGGAGCATGTTCGGCGCTAATTCTTGGCGTTATGGCACATTTCAATTCAGAATTTGGAATCATGGGTGTAATTATTTTGATCCTTTTTGTGGTTGTGGCTTCATTTGTTGGCGACTTGCTCGCTTCGTACGTAAAACGACAATATGCGGTTAAAGATTATGGCTCATTACTTCCCGGACATGGCGGTATTCTTGATCGTTTCGACAGTTTGATTGTTGCAGGCGCAGTTATGTTTTTATTAAAATTTATTTGGTTTGCTTGCTGCGGGGATATTAATTTTTTTGGGAATATATAATAAACAGATACATAACATATGAAACATATTTTTATCACAGGAGCAACCGGTTTCGTTGGTACACACCTTGTCCGCAAATTATTAAAACAAGGCAATCTACATCTATGCCTTTTGGTACGCGGTTCGGAAGAAAAATCCGCTCATGATCGCATTTTAGAATTGTTAAAAAACGAAACCGATATGGAGCGGATTACTGTATATGACGGCGATGTTGCAAAAGAAAACTTCGGATTGGACAAAACCGTATGGAATGAATTGGCAACAAAAGTAAACACAATTTTTCATTCCGCTGCATCCATACAGTTTGTCCTACCGTTGGAAAAAGCAAGAGGAATCAACACACAAGGCACAGAAAATGTCTTGAAGTTTAGTCGTGCATGCTATAAAAACGGAGTTTTAAAACTATTGTGCCACATAAGCACAGCATACGTTAGCGGTGTAACACCTCATTTCAAAGAAACAGATCTTGATATGGGGCAAAAATTTAACAACAACTACGAAAAATCAAAACTCGAAGCCGAAATATTAGTACACGACTCCATTCAAAAAGGGTTGCCGGCAATAATCTTTCGTCCATCCATAATAAGTGGCGATTCTACCACAGGTGAAATAACTGAAAACAGTATAACCTTTGAACTCATGAAACAACTTTCCGTTCTCCGCCTCGAAAATTTTCTCGGCGATGAAACGTCATCGCTAAACATTATTTCGGTTGATTATTTGGTTGATGCTATGCTTCACATTTCGGAAAGCACTGATAATATAGGCAAAACGTTTAATATAACCAATGATTCAAATCTAAATCTCGGACATCTATTAGAATATCTCTCATCCCACCTAAATATCAAGTGTCCCGAACTGATACCTTTCGACAAGCAAACCATGGCATCCCGAATGTCGCGACTTGTACTGCGCCCTTTTCTCGGCTACTATAAAATAGGACATACTTTCGACAAATCGCAAACACGTCAAGCTCTTGAAGGCTCAGGTATATGCAACCCTTGCCTTGACTCTGGCTTTTTTTCAAGAGTTGTATCCTTTTGTAGAAAACGCAAGTTCAATTTCTAAGAAGCATAAAAATAGAGATACAATTTTCTAAATATTTAAAAAATAATAATACAAAACTATAAATATGAATGAACACGTACTTGGTTTAATAGGATTATTGGGATTTACCATTGGGTATATTCTATTGTTGATTTTCTGCGAAATTCTTAATCGTAAATTGAAAGTTGATGCTGAATATACGCGAAAATTATCTCACGTTGCTTCAGTATTTGCGGCGCTGATTTTTTTCCCTATCGTTTTCAAAAACGTAGGATATACTTTGGCATTAGCAGTGCTTTTCTTTGTATTGCTTGTGATAGCAAACGTACAAAAATGGCTTCCTTCCGTTGATGGCGTAGATAGAAAAACCGGCGGCAGTTATTTTTTGGCATTTGGGTTAGGTGCCACTTACTACGTTTCTGTACTTTTTGACAACAGTTTAGTGTCATTTAAGCTTGCTTTGTTGATTTTCGCCATTTCTGACCCTTTAGCCGGAATAGTCGGTGCCAAATGGATAAAATCCAAAACTATCTATGGTGGAAAAACTATTGCCGGTTCATTAACGTTTCTGTTTTCCGCATTATTGATTTGCTTGTTACTCTTTAATTCTGTGTACGGAAACCCAATGATTGCGTTATCATTGATGATTGCCTTAACCGCTACTGTTACGGAATTAATTTCGACACGAGGAACAGATAATTTTACGGTTCCTTTGATTGTAGCGGGGATGTTGATTTTTTATCAATTTTTTGTAGTCTAAGAGTCGTATTAACGAGAGGTGCAAAAGGTATAATCATCTCATTTTGTTCTGATTACTAGGAATTATCTCCTGAAACCAAGTAAAAAAAGAGGCTGTACTTTTGAGCCAGCCTCTAAATTTCATGGGTTCAATACTATTAGTACATCCCCGGCATTCCGCCCGGCATTCCACCGCCCATTGGGGCGACAGGTGTTTCTTCCTTAATTTCGGAGAGTACGCACTCGGTAGTGAGCAACATTCCGGCTATAGAAGCGGCATTTTCTAAGGCAACGCGGGCAACCTTTGTCGGGTCAATTACGCCGGCCAAAATCATATCTTCATACACGTCGGTGCGGGCGTTGTAGCCCACTTTACCTTTTGCATCTTTCACGGCATTTACCACTACGGAGCCTTCTTTTCCGGCGTTTTCAACAATTTGACGGAGCGGTTCTTCCAAAGCGCGTTTCACAATTTCAATACCAATTTGCTGGTCATCGTTTTCGGTTTTCAGTTTGGCAAGGGCATCAATAGCGCACAAGTAGGCTACGCCGCCGCCCGGAATAATACCTTCTTCAATAGCGGCGCGGGTAGCGTGCAATGCGTCGTCGAAGCGGTCTTTTTTCTCTTTCATTTCCACTTCGGAAGCTGCGCCCACATAAATTACGGCAACTCCACCGGCTAATTTTGCCAAACGCTCCTGCAATTTTTCACGATCGTAGTCCGATTTCGTTTTTTCAATTTGCGATTTGATTTGCGCCACGCGGTCTGTAATATCTTTTTTCGCGCCTTTTCCGCTCACGATAGTGGTGTTCTCTTTGTCAACCGTAATTTTTTCGGCGGTGCCGAGCATATCCAACTGTGCATCTTCCAATTTAAACCCTTTTTCTTCGGTAATTACCAAACCACCAGTAAGAATAGCAATATCTTCCAACATCTCTTTTCTGCGGTCGCCGAAGCCCGGAGCTTTCACGGCTACAATCTTCAATCCGGCGCGAAGTCTGTTTACTACTAAGGTAGCTAATGCTTCACTTTCCAAATCTTCTGCAATAATCAATAGCGGACGTCCGGTTTGTACTACTTTTTCCAAAATAGGCAAAAATTCCTTCATGTTGCTCATTTTCTTATCGTAAATGAGGATGAACGGGTTTTCATACACAGCTTCCATTTTTTCTGCATCTGTAATAAAATAGGGAGAGATATAACCTCTGTCGAACTGCATACCCTCCACTACTTTCACTTCGGTTTCGGTTCCTTTTGCCTCTTCGATGGTTATAACTCCCTCTTTTTTAACTTTTTGCATAGCTTCTGCGATGATTGATCCTACGGAGGTATCGTTGTTTGCAGAAACGGTGGCAACCTGTTCAATTTTTTCGTGATTGTCGCCGATCGTTTGCGATTGTTTTTTCAAGTTTTCCACCACAGCGTTCACCGCGATGTCAATGCCGCGCTTCAAATCCATGGGATTTGCTCCGGCGGTTACATTTTTCAATCCGGTGTTGAAGATTGCTTGTGCTAAAACGGTAGCGGTAGTAGTACCGTCGCCCGCTTGGTCGTTAGTTTTCGATGCCACCTCTTTTACCATTTGTGCGCCCATATTTTCGATAGGATCGCTCAATTCAATCTCTTTGGCTACGGTAACGCCATCCTTTGAAATTTGCGGCGCACCGAATTTTTTGTCAATAATTACATTTCTACCTTTGGGACCTAAGGTAACTTTCACTGCATTGGTTAATGCATCCACGCCTTTTTTTAAGCCTTCGCGTGCTTCCCATTCATATACGATTTTCTTTGCCATAAATATTTGATTTAAAGATTTAATAATTTAATAATTTAAAGTTTTTAGTGATTAGTGGTTAGTGATTATATCTCTTAATTCTTAATTTTTAATTCTTAATTGTTTTAAACAATTGCATAAATATCACTTTCTTTCATAATGAGGTAGTTTTCCCCATCGAGTTGAAGTTCTGTTCCTGAGTATTTTCCGTAGAGCACGGTGTCTCCGGCTTTCACGGTCATGGGTTCATCTTTTTTTCCGGGACCGACTGCGATTACGGTACCTTTTTGTGGTTTTTCCTTTGCGGTATCGGGGATAATGATTCCGCCTGCTGTTTTTTGCTCAGCTTCTGCCGGAGCAACTAAAACCCTGTCTGATAATGGTTTGATGTTTACTTTCATAATGATTATGGATTAATGATTTATTATAAGAATGAGTTAAACAATTTTTTTGCGCAAATATTGTGCAAAAAGTGTGCCAAAAAAATTTTTACCATAATTCATATTTTTTAATAAAAAGGGCTCTCATATTCTGTAGAATTTCGTAGATTGAATAAGATTTAATCCAATTTTTTATTAAATAATATTATGTTAAAAAAAATATATTATATTTGCAGTCCCAATCGAAAGAGGCTCTTCGGTTTGGTAGTCAATAAGTTAACCTCTAAGTCGAATTAATAAAGAATCAATTTGATTCAAAATTTACAAAATGTCAGCAGAATTAATTAATGCTTCTGAATTGGAAGCACAAAACGAAGAACATGTTCTCGAACAACCTGTTCAAGAAGAATTTTTAACAGAAATCTCTGTTACAGAAGAAATTATCGAAGAACCCACTGCGGTTGAAGAACCCTTAATGGAAGAACCGGTCGCGGTTGAAGAACCCACTGCAGTTGAAGCACCCTTAATGGAAGAACCGGTCGCGGTTGAAGAACCCACTGCGGTTGAAGAACCCTTAATGGAAGAACCCACTGCAGTTGCAGCACCCTTAGTGGAAGAACCGGTCGCGGTTGAAGAACCCACTGCGATTGAAGAACCCTTAGTAATTAAAGAACCCTTAGTAGCACAGGATTCATTAGAATCGTTTAATTGGGACAATATCGAGAAAAAAGGTTCCAAATATAGCGATGCTGAAAGAAAACGCTATGCCGAACTTTACACCAAATCTTTTAAATCTATTGACGAGAATGCCGTAATAAAAGGCACTGTCGTATCCTTTAACACACGTGAAATTGTTGTAAACATTGGTTTTAAATCAGATGGCGTAATTACTGCGTCTGAACTGCGTTACAATCCTAATTTACAAATTGGTGATGAGATTGAAGTATATGTTGAGAATCAAGAAGATGCCACCGGTCAGCTTCAATTATCTCACAAAAAAGCACGCATGTTACAATCTTGGAACCGCGTAAATCAAGCTCATGACGACAATGAAATCATTACAGGTTATGTAAAATGCAGAACAAAAGGTGGTTTAATTGTTGATGTATTTGGAATAGAAGCGTTTTTACCCGGCTCACAAATTGATGTAAAGCCCATTCGCGACTATGATATCTATGTAAATAAAACGATGGAATTTAAAGTGGTTAAAATTAACCATGAATACAAAAATGTAGTAGTTTCACATAAAGCGCTCATTGAAGATGAATTGGAAGCACAAAAAGCAGAAATTATCGCACGTTTGGAAAAAGGTCAGATTTTGGAAGGCGTGGTTAAAAACATTACTAGCTACGGCGTATTTATTGATTTGGGAGGCGTTGATGGATTAATTCACATTACCGACCTTTCATGGGGTCGTATCAACCATCCGGAGGAAATTGTGCAATTGGATGATAAAATTAATGTGGTAATCCTTGATTTTGATGAAAATAAAAAACGTATTGCATTGGGATTAAAACAATTAACACCTCATCCGTGGGATGCATTAGACGTTGACTTAAAAGTGGGCGATAAGATTTCCGGAAAAGTGGTGGTTATTGCCGATTATGGTGCATTTATTGAAGTAATTCCGGGCGTGGAAGGACTAATCCATGTGTCTGAAATGTCATGGTCGCAACACCTTAGAACTGCACATGACTTCTTAAAAGTTGGAGATGAAGTGGAAGTTGTTGTCTTGACTTTAGACCGTGAGGAAAGAAAAATGTCGTTGGGAATTAAACAATTAATTCCCGATCCATGGGCAAACATTACTACAAAATATCCCGAAAGTTCTAAACACACTGCTATCGTGCGCAATTTTACCAACTTCGGTATTTTTGTTGAATTAGAAGAGGGTGTGGACGGCTTAATTCATATTTCCGACCTCTCTTGGTCGAAGAAAATTAAACATCCGGCTGAATTTACCAAAATTGGCGATACCATTGAAGTGGTTGTTTTGGAAGTGGATATTGAAAACCATAGATTAAGTTTAGGACACAAACAATTGGAAGAAAATCCGTGGGATGTATTTGAAACTGTTTTCGCAGTAGGATCCACTCATCAAGGTACGATCATTGCACAATCCGATAAAGGTTATACCATCTCATTACCGTATGGTATTGAAGGCTTCTGCTTCAATCGCTCACTGCAAAAAGAAGATAAATCCAATCCGAAAGTTGAAGAAATACTGCCATTTAAAGTTATTGAGTTTCAAAAAGATGCTAAAAAAATAAATCTGTCTCATACCAAAACATGGCAAGAAACTAAAGAAGATGAAGAAAAGCGTGTAGCCTCCGAAGAAAAGAAGAAAAAGAAAGAGATTGACAAAATCAACGAAAGCGCTGAAAAAACTACCTTAGGCGATTTAGACATCTTTAAAACATTGAAACAAGACATGGAAAAGAAAGAAGAATAGTTTAAGATAGCATCAATCTACTCACTTTTAAATAGAAATCGGTAAAAATTAGCGTAGAGTTTCCATTTCTCTCAATATGATACAACGCCTGATTACATTCGTTGAGAATGGATTGGGCGTTTTTTAATGCGATAGTTTTAATATAAGCACTCATGATTTTCTTTTCTTCTGCGGTAGCTCTTACCAAGTTTTCATTTTTTGAACCTAACATCAAGATATTTCGTATCATTCTTGCCACAAATCGCAGGAAGTTTTTTTGTTCTTCTCTTCCTGTACTCACAATTGCAGTAATTGTATCCTGTACGGCTAAGTAGTTTCTTTGTTGAGCCGTTGCATTGTTTTTTAAGGCAGTCATACCGGAAAAAATGGTTTCAAACCTTTTCAGCATTTCGCGCAACTCATTGCTGTTTTCGTGCAGGTTGATTGCCTTCACATAACTGCCTTCACAAATTTCTGCAATATCTGTTGCTTTTTGTGGTGTCATCCCAAAATCTGCTATCAATTGTTGTGCTATAATATCTTTTTTTAATGGAGGAATATTTACCAATTGAGTACGCGATAAAATGGTGGATAATATTTTATCCTGATTTTCGGTAAGCAAAATGAACAACGTATTTTTTTCCGGCTCTTCAAATGTTTTAAGAAGTTTTGGGGCAGCCGCATGATACAGTTTGTCTAACCCCCAAAAGATAAAAATTTTATACCCGCCCTCATACGATTGGATATTGTTTTGCTGAATAATATTAGAACAATCGCGAATGTTAATAGTAGCCTGTTTATTTTCCCCTCCAAGTTCCAACAGCCAATCTTCCATATCAATATGGTAGTTCTTGGTAAAGACAAAATCCCGAAACTCTTGAGTAAACTGCCTCGAGTCGGGGTCTTTTTTTACCTTTTTCGTGATACAGTTTGGGAAAACGAAGTGCAGATCGGGGTGCGCCAATTTTTCAAATTTAGCGCACGAAGGACAAACGCCGCATGAATCATCTTCTTTTTTATCTTGGCAACAAATATATTGAGCATAAGCCACCGCCAATGCAAAACTGTGGGTTCCTGCCTGAGAAAGAAAAAGTTGTGCATGACTGATGCGGTTTTCTTTTACCAAAGAGATGAGCCGGCTTTTTAGCGTAGAAGAAACTAAAAGATTTTTGAAGAGCATAAGGATGAGGGTTTGCGATTTACGATTTAAAGATTTAATCTTTATAATTCAAGGTTCAAAGTCTTTGAACTTTAAACCTTAAACATTAAATTTTTAATTTTTTTTGTGCCCAGGACAAGAGTCGAACTTGCACGAGAGTCCTCTCACTACCCCCTCAAAGTAGCGTGTCTACCAATTCCACCACCTGGGCAAGAGTAGGCGGCAAAAATATGTTTTTTTTGAAGGCATGTTTAAAAATATTCAATTTTATATTATTTTGCGCGTTCTATAATGAAGTCATTTCATCATGTATAATTCCTCATCACAAAAAAAGAAAAAATCAAACAAAGAGACAATTACATCAAAATGGATCGTACCTTTTTGGATATTGTATAGTTTCGGATTTATATTTACAGCAATTCTATTTACCATTATTTCATTGGGGTGGTTGGGTTTTATGCCCACATTCGTAGAGTTGGAAAACCCTCAAACTAACTTAGCAACCGAAGTTTACTCATGTGATGGCGAGTTGCTGGGGAAATACTACTTAGAAAACCGTTCTCCCTGTAAATATGATGAACTTTCGCCTCATCTCATCAATGCGTTGAAAGCTACAGAAGATATTCGTTTTGAAAAACATTCGGGCGTTGATGTTCGGGCGTTGGGACGTGTTCTTGCCGGAGTTATTACCCGCTCAAAGAAAGGCGGCGGCAGTACGATTAGCCAGCAGTTGGCTAAAAACCTCTTCCCGCGCGACCCCGATGCCGGTAAACTATTAACAGTATTCACAAAATTTAAAGAATGGGTAGTTGCCATAAAATTGGAACGAGAATATGCTAAAAATGAAATATTAGCCATGTACCTCAATACCGTAGATTTTGGAAATAACTCTATGGGAATAAAGTCGGCAGCAGCCACTTACTTCAATAAAATCCCTTCTAATTTGAATGTGGAAGAATCTGCGCTTTTGGTAGGAATATTAAAAGCGCCCACCAAATTTAGCCCCAAACGAAATCCCACCGCTTCTTTGCAAAGGAGAAATGTGGTTATTGACCAACTTCACAAATACGATTTTCTGACAAAAACCGAACGTGATTCTGTTCAAAAATTACCCATTGACCTGTCTCATTTTGCCATGCAGCACCATGCCACAGGGATTGCTACCTATTTTAGAGAATACCTACGCCTTTGGCTGGCAGATTGGTGCAAAAAAAACCCAAAACAAGACGGTTCTCATTACGATATATATAAAGATGGTTTGAAAATTTATACTACCATAGATTCACGCATGCAAAAACATGCCGAAAAAGCTGTTCAGGAACATCTATGTAATTTTTTACAACCAATGTTTTTTCAACATATTAAAGGACAAAAAAATGCGCCGTTTACTAATATTACCCAAGAGGAAACGCAACGCATTTTGAATGCCGCTATGAAAAGATCCGAAAGATATTCATTTATGAAAGACGATGGCGCTACCGATGAAGAGATTAATAAAGCTTTTCATACAAAGACAGAATTGCAACTCCTAACTTGGGACAGGGGAATGGTTGACACAACAATGACTCCTATGGATTCTATTCGCTACATGAAATCGTTTTTACACTGCGGTATGATGGCAGTTGAAGTTAATACCGGCCACACAAAAGCTTACGTGGGGGGGGTAAACTACCAATTTTTCCAATTCGATCATGTAAAACTTTCTAAACGACAGGTGGGTTCAACCTTTAAGCCATACGTTTATACCGTAGCGCTGCAATCGGGAGAATATTCTCCCTGTACTATGGTACCCAATTTACCGGTTACCTTTCAACTGCCTGAAGGGGGTACTTGGACACCTAGAAATTCGAGCGATTACAAATCCGGTATGATGCTTCCTTTAAGCGAAGCACTTGCTCAATCGCTCAATTATGTTTCTGCATATCTAATGAAACAGTTTGGACCTCGCGCTGTTATTAAATTGGTGCGAAATATGGGAATAACCTCCGATATCCCTGCTGTACCATCTATCTGTTTGGGTTCGTGCGACCTATCCCTCTATGAACAAGTGGGCGCGATGAATTGTTTCCCTAACCAGGGCGTATATATTGAACCGACTTTTATAACCAGAATCTGCGATAACAACGGTAATACTATTTACGAATATGTGCCTAAAACCAATGAAGCCATGGATCAGATTACCGCTTTTAAAACGGCGCGTCTTATGCAGGGCGTTGTGGATTATGGCACAGGAGCCCGGCTTCGCGGACAGTATAAACTCACTTTTCCACTTGCCGGAAAAACAGGAACCACCGACAATCAATCCGATGGCTGGTTCGTAGGCTATACGCCACTGATTACAGCAGGGGTTTGGGTGGGCTGCGAAGATAGAGCCGCACATTTTCGATCCATAAGTTTAGGTCAAGGCGCACGTACCGCAATGCCCGTTTTTGCCCTCTTTATGCAAAAATGCTACGAAGACCCGATGCTCCCCTATCTTAAAATCGTCTCCGACCCCAGCAAACCTACCGGATATAATTTCATCATTCCTGCAGCATACACAGGCGACCCCAGCGGCTGCAATGAAAAACCAAAAGAGAGAAAACGCCCGGAATTTGATTAATAGTTTTTTTTCAAGGGTATCTTAAAAAATATATCTTTGCAAACTCTTAAAAAAAAATATCACTTAATATTATATTATGAATCATTTTAGACAAATTCTTTTGGCACTTCTCTGTATGTTTCTTACAGTAAGTGTATTAGCAACAAGCGTACCCAAAGAAAACGCTGCAAAAGTTGCAAAAAATTTTTTTTCCGAAATTATGATCCCGAATAGAACAAACGAGACATCTGTTATTTCGGAATCTTTTGACATTACTAAAGATGGAAACACCGCGCTTTATGTATTCAATTTTGAAAACGGCGGTTATGTTATTGTTTCTGCAGAAGACCGATTTACTCCCATTTTAGGCTATTCTCCCAACGGGCGTTACTTAAAAGACAATATGGCGGAAGGTTTTGAATTTCTCTTAGGAGAATTTTCCGATATGATTATTTTTATACGTGATCATGATTTGGCACCAGAACCTCAATATACTGAAAAATGGGAACGCTATGAAAGCAACATCCCGGACAGAGGCATTACTATTTTTCCTGTTGTTGGTCCATTGACAGCGCTTTGGAACCAGGACTCTCCCTATAATTTTTATTGCCCCACTGTTAAAAAAGGTGGTTCGGGTGGAAAGGCTTATGCAGGTTGTGTGGCTACCGCTATGAGTATGATTATGTATTACTGGCGCTGGCCCTGGCAAGGAACCGGTGAATTGTCTTATGTCCCCACTGGATGCCCCGGAGAGTCTTTTGGAGTTCAAAAAGCAGATTTCGGAAATACGATCTATGATTACAACGGTATGTATGGCACCCCCGCCCTAAATGCAGATAAAGTTCTTTACGAACCCATTGCCTTGCTTCAATACCATACCGGCATTTCCGTTAGAATGATGTACTGCGGCGACGGATCAGGCTCATTCTCACCTTACGTTCCACCCGCTATGAAAAACTACTTTAAATATGATCCAAGCATACAGCACGTTCAACGCCAAACTTATATTAATACTGCTGCGTGGAATAATCTGTTTAAAGGACAGTTGGATTTAAAACAACCTATTTATGTATCCGGACGTGATAAAAACAATGAGGGACACGCTTTTGTATGTGATGGCTACGATTCCAATGATATGTTCCACTATAATTTTGGATGGAGTGGATACTCTAACGGTTATTTTGTTTCAGATAAACCCGGTGATTTTACTTTTGATGTTGCCGCTATTATTAATTTTATTCCCAACCGCGCCATGGGATATCCCATCAATAGTAACGGAAGTTGGACGGTCTCTCATATGAGAGGAATGATTGCCGATGGTTCGGGCCCTGTGGATAACTATACAAAGGGTGCAACAGCCATGTGGCTGATAGACCCCGGCGCAAACCTTAACGTTGTAAGTGAAATTACTATTAATTCTATCGAAATGGATTTGGCTTCGGGAGATTTTCTTAGAATATACGACGGCGCCAATGACAACGCTCCGCTTTTGGGAGAATTTTCCGGTAGCGAACTCTTTGATGCTGTAACATCAACCGGCAGCAAAATGTTTGTGAAATTTACCAGCGCCACCACATCACCAACAGCTAAAGGATTTATGATCTCTTATCTCGCAAAATCCCCGGAACTTTGCGATTCGAGAAATCCGGTTACCTTTACTGCCGCTAGTGGAACATTTACAGATGGATCACCCGAAAATATGAATTATAATAGTAATACCGGTCCCTGTACATGGAATATTTGGCCCGAAAAAGCCGGTCCCGATTCGGAAATTCATCTTAAATTCAATCGCTTGGAAACAGAAGAAGGAGCCGACGTGGTTAGAGTTTATGAAAACACCAAACTGATTGCAACCCTTTCAGGAAAATATGAACCCGCCGACTTGCCGGAATTCTTTATTAAAGCCGCAAGAGCACGGGTTATCTTCGTTTCAAATTCTTATGTTAACGATAAAGGATTCGAAATCACATACTCTACTACTTTGGGGATTGAAAAAGTGGAAAATATTAATAACCTCTCTGTTTATCCAAACCCCGTAAAAGATAGATTGAATATTGCATTCAATACTTCAACCCCCGATGATTATAGTATTACTATTTATAGTGTTACCGGTCAAGCTATTTATAATGAATCTTTACCTAATTTTATCGGAGAATATTCTAATAAACTTAATATCAGTAATTTCGCACAAGGTGTTTATCTGCTGCAAATCAAATCTTCAAAAGGAATTATTACTCGAAAAATAGTTTTTTAACTCCTGCTTGAAATTTATCAAATCGTAACGGAGAGGTATCGTGGCTTTGATTTCTCTCCGTTTTTTTAAGTGAAAAAAAAATCTATTTTTGCCGCTTCAATTAAAAAAAAAAAATATAAATAAAAAATATCAATATTATGGCAGCAATTGGCGCAATTCGTAAACACGGAATCTTATTAATGGCAATCATCGGGATTGCTCTTCTCGCTTTTGTAATGGGCGATGTCTCGAAACTATCCAGTTTCTATTCCGATAAAAATACGATGGTTAAAATAAACGGTAATAAATTAGACGAAGAATACCGCATCCGATATGAACAAAATACTGTTCTTTGGAAAATTGTTTACGAAAAGTCAACATTAGAAGAAGACGAAACCTATAGAGTACATGACTTGACTTGGAATCAACTTTTGGAACAAACTATAATGGAACAACAGTTGAAAAACTTAGGATTACAAATTACCCAAGAGATGAAAGAGGATATGGCTGCTGAAATGCTTGCCGGTTTAAAAACCCAACAACCCAATCAGCTACTGTATCGTTTGGTTAATTATTTGGCGCAACAAATGCCCATTGAAGATGCTATAAATTTAATTTCTAATATTGAAGAATATAAAAGCAACCCTCAGGCACGTGAACTTTATTCCGCCTATAAAGCGGTGGAACGGTTTGCTCTATATGATTTGCAAAGAGCTCGCTACATGGCATTGGCACAAAATATTACAAATTTTTCCGACGAAGCCTTAACATTTTTTGCAGCAAACAATAGTTCTTTATTAGTTCAAGCAGTTACGCTAATGCCCAATGCAGAAACATTTAGCAATATTCAACCCTCTATATCCGATAAAGAGATTAAAGATTGGTTCAATAAGAATAAAGAAAATTACAAGGTTCAAAACGATTCGCGCGATATTGATGTGGCAATCTTCCCTATTCAACCCTCTCCCGAAGATTTAGCCACCATTAAAGATACGGCAGTTACTAGATCTGCTCGCTTAAAAGCTGCGCCCTCTATTGAAGAATATAACATTATGATGATGTTAGGACAATTAGACTCTATCTATTTTAAAAGAAGTGATATTACAATTGATACATTGGCAAAATTGGTTTTCGACAGACCGGTTGGCAGTTTTATTGAACCTCTTGAATATCAAAACGCTTGGTATTATGGAAAAACATACGGCGCTGCTAAACGCCCCGACTCTGTTTACCTTGCTTTTCTTGTTGTGGATTTTAAATCCGATAGAAATTCTAATAGTTTGAGAACTAAAGAGGAAGCTAAACTTACTGCCGATAGCCTTAAAAATATTCTTCGCACCGGCACTAATATTTTTCAATTAATACCCGAATATCTCGGGGGTAGAAAAGCTACTGATACTACATTATGGCTTTCCGAACATGGTACCTATCGCCAACTTTACGATTCTTTGCTGGCTAAAAATATTTACACTCAAGAGGCTGGTACTGCTTTTGTGATATATCAAGTATTGGAACGCACTATTCCTATTGACAAACGCCTGTTAGCCATCTATACAGAAGAAATAAAACCCTCTGATGCCACAGTTAAATCCATTAGAAGCAGAGCTTTGCAGTTGCAGTCGGAAAGCACCTCCGCAGAAGACTTAATGACCAATGCTGCGAAAAATGGAATACAAGTAATCCAAGGTACTGATATTACCTCCATGATGGCAAATATTGCTCAATTACAAGATGCTCGAGAAATAATAAGTTGGGCATTCAATGATAATACTAAGGTGGGGTATGTGTCTGATGTTTACAATATTAACAATTATTCTTTTGCTGTTGCTGCCATTCGAGATGTGAAGAAAAAAGGTGCTGCTAAATTGGAATCTGTACGCGATATTATTGAAAATGAACTTACCGCTCTGAAAAAAATGGAATTGGTTCAAAACGCTATCTCACAACAATTAGATAGCGGTTTTACCATTCCACAAATTGCAGATAAATATCAGGTTGCTCTCATGGATAGTATCAGATTATCTTTTGGAGGAGAAAGCTACCAAAATAGAGGAATTGAGAATGCAGCATTAGGAAAAATATTTACACTCCCTATCGGAGAACCTGCCGCCGTTACCGGGAAAACCAATGTATATGCCGTTTCAATATATGAAACTATTGATGCCGGTGCACCTTCTGCCAACTTTAATATGGAAAGATCGGCGTTGAAAAATGCAGTTGCCGGAAGAAATAGAAATGAAAATGCCATTATAGATGGTTTGAAAGAGAAGGCAACTATTCTTGACCAAAGATATTTATACTTTACAAGATAAACTAAAATTTACTTATCTCGGTTTAACATGATTAGCAGTTCTTTGCTAATCAACTCTTGTGCATATTTGTTTTCTATCAAATTTCTGGCATTTTTGCCAATCTCTTCGCATTTTTTCAGATCTGTTACACAAGCATCCATCATTTCAACCATTCGTTCCGGTGTGTCTGCAATAAGAATATTTTCTTTGTGGGTAACCTCAATCCCCTCAGCGCCAATAGGGGTAGTGATAATGGGTTTTCCTAAAGCCAACCCTTCCATAATTTTAATCCGCATGCCACTGCCCGCTAATAAAGGAACTACCATGATGTCGTGTGTATTCATAAATTGCTGTACATCTTCCACAAAATCAAAAATCTGTACATTTTTAAAATTCTTGTTTCCAAAAAAAGCCTTATTTCCTTTGCCGGCAAGCGTTAAGGTAATATGAGGATGTTTCTCTACAGCTTTCTTCCAAACATTTTCTAAAAACCACACCATTCCTTCAATATTAGGCTGCCAATTCATGCTTCCAATGTGGAAAAATGAAATGCCGGTTTCATCAATTTTACGATTTTGAATCTGATAGGAAGACAAATCTATAGCAAATGGAATTACTTGGCTATTAAGAGTTGGGTATTTTTCTTTAAAAAATTGATAGTCCACTTCCGTGATGGGCATATAGCCATCAATAGTATTAAATAACGACAATTCGAAACGTTGAAGCGATTTTGCAAGATAGTAATATGCTATTTTTTTAAAAGGATTTTTTGTCTGTTTGGATAGTCTCTCCCAAATCAAATATTCGATATTGTGTACACGTAACAGAATTTTCGCTTGCGAAAATTTTCTTATAGTTTCTATATATTTCCCAACAAAAACAGACTCTAAAATAACCACATCAAACTTCTCTTGCAAAAAAAGTAACTCCAATTTTAAAATCATCTCTTTTGAAAAAAATCTATCGGCTTGTAAAGAACTTCTTTTTAATAAAGATTTTAATGTATTAAGGATTTTTATTTTGGTGTCAATAAACACGGATTCAAAGTGAGTTTTATTCTGATATTCAGTAAATTCTTCAGAAAAAGTTACGGGGTGTTTGGCAGTAGCTATTGAAAGCACTTTAACTTCCACTTGAGTATCTAAAAGGCAGGATGTTAATTGGCGCATTGCCAAACACCCTCCATCAATGCTTGGGACAGGCGGTTTATGCGTGAGTTGGAGTACTTTCATTCTTTTTTTTAGAAAAAAATAGTTTTAACTTCAGTTGTTGTACTTTTTTAAGTAACTCTTCCGAGGAGAGGAGCGCTGAATCCACAGTAGCTTGGTAAGTAAGAAATGTACAAATGGGAATAAGGATAAATGTTGAGAGCCACATCCCAGTCCAAACAGGCACCGCTCCTCCTTTAGCAAGTTTTTCACCAAAAATAGTAAGCATAAAATAGATAATGAAAAAAATTATGGTAATTACTAAAGGCACGCTAATCCCTCCTTTTCGAATGATGGTTCCTAAGGGCGCTCCAATAAAAAAGAACAATATACACGCCATCGCAAAAACATATTTTTTGTGCCATTCTGTTAAATAGGAAGCTATACTTGTGTAAAGGGATTTTTTGTTTTCTCTATTTATGTTTAAGTTATTTTGAAAATCATTTTTAATCTGCACAAATCTACGAAGAGCATCTTCTTTTTCTTTTGTACTAAAATCATGATACTGAATATTTGGAAGATCGGAACAGTTTTGGAAAACAGAATCTAAATACACAAAATTTTTAAAGTTATTACAGGATAACATAAAAGCGGACATAATATTGTCGTTATTATTTTCAACAGAGATCATTACAGTATCCGCCATCTTTACGAGTTCTGCGTTTGAAAGCGCTTGGTGAGACCGGGAATAAAAATCATGATCAGACCTTTCAAAAATAAAAGAGGATATATCAAATCGTTTATATTGTTCTGCGAATGTGGAGCGATACAATGGGTTTTTACCAGCAGAAGCAGCACTTGCACTTTCGTTCCAAAAAAAACCATCATACAAATAAAAAAGCATATACATCTTGTCATCCGTTACCTCCATTTTACCTTTTTTAGCATAAGAAAAAGTAGTATTTCCCTGATTTTTTGTGTGATCTAAAATTAATATATCATAAATATCTTTATTATTTCTACCTTTTTTTCCTATACGGATAACATAATTGTCAAAGCCATCATAAAAAACACCTTCCTGAATATTTAATGTAGGTTTTTGGTTTACAATATTTTTAAGCAAGTTTCGCATTTTAGAGTACGCTTTTGGAGCCACGTTATTTGAGAACCAAAAAGATCCGAAAGCAATAAGGAAGGCGCAGATAGAGAGAGAAAAAATAAGTTTTCTTATAGAGATACCTGCGGATTTCATAGCAATAATTTCATATTGTTCGCCCAATGAGCCGAATGTCATAAGAGAAGATAGCAATACTGCCAAGGGGACGGCAAAAATCACACAAGTGGCGGAAGCATAGAAAAGGAGTTCTAATACAATACTGATTTCCAATCCTTTTCCTACTAAATCATCTACATACTTCCATAAATATTGCATTAGAAGTATGAATAATGCAAAGAAAAAAGTAAGGATAAATGGTCCTAAAAATTTTTTAAAGAGGTATCTGTAAATTATTTTCACGACCTTATAAACGAAATTAATAATCTCCGATTGTTTCGGCAAGTTGATCTAATGCATTTTTTGTCTGTTCATCGTTAGGGGGAGAGCCGTGCCATTTGTGAGTTCCCATCATAAAGTCCACACCCATACCCATTTCGGTATGCATTACTACCACAACGGGTTTAGAATTGTGCGTTTGTTGTTTAGCTTTCTCCATCTGTTTGAGGATATCTTCCATCATATTTCCTTGCATTTCCATCACGCACCAATCAAAGGCATCAAATTTGGCGCGTAGATTTCCCAAGTTACAAACATTTTCAATCTCACCATCAATCTGTTTTTGGTTGTAATCTACAATAAGTATAAGATTATCAATTTTATTAGCAGCAGCAAAAAGGATTGCCTCCCAATTTTGACCTTCTTGGAGTTCGCCATCTCCACATAAAACATAGATAAGGTTTGGGTCGAGGTTTGTTTTTTTTGCTATTGCTGCCCCCACCGCAACAGATATTCCTTGTCCCAAAGAACCTGAAGCCACTCTTATTCCGGGTAATTGATAATTGGGCGAGGGGTGACCCTGCAAGCGTGTTTCTAAAATGCGAAAGGTTGCTAATTCGCTTAAGGGAAAATAACCACGGCGTGCCATAACGCTGTATAACGCAGGAGAAATATGTCCATTAGAAAGGAAAAACATATCTTGTTTTGATCCATCTTCTGAAATATTATTTGGAGAACAATTTAAAACACTAAAATAGATGGCTGTTAAAAAGTCGGCACAGCCGAGAGAACCACCGGGGTGTCCCGATTTTGCGCCATACACCATACGGATAATATCCCGACGCACCTGAGTGGCTATTTGTTTTAGTTCGGAAATGGGTTTAGTCATTATTTAAAGATTTAAATATTTAAGATTTAAAGATAGCTTCTAATGGTTTGGGTAATCTCTTTAAACTCTTCATCAGTAAATTTGAGGATCTCTTTGCCGTGATTCATATCTCCTTCCACCCGAATGGGGATCAGGTGGATGTGTGTATGAGGGACTTCCAAGCCAATTACTTTTATTCCAATTCTTTCGCAGGCGATAGCTATTTTCAGGGCAACTGCAATTTTCTTTGCAAAGAGCACCAACCCACAAAGTTGTTCATCGGACAGGTCGAAAATATAATCATTTTGTATTTTAGGGATTACCAAAGTATGTCCTTTAGAGGAGGGGCGAATGTCTAAAAAGGCAAAGTAGTTGTTGTTTTCTGCAATTTTATAACAAGGGATTTCGCCTTTCATAATTTTTGTGAAAATAGTTTCCATATTATCTTGATATATTGATAATTTCAAATTTTAAAATTCCGGCGGGCGCTTGAATGGTAGCAGTTTCTTTTTCCTTTTTACCAAGCAACCCTTTTGCTATGGGTGAAGTAACGGAGATTTTACCTGCTTTAAAATCGGCTTCAGATTCGGGGACTATCGTATAGGTCATTTCCATATTGTTATCTAGATTTTTAATAGTAACAATAGAGTAGATTAAAATTTTGGAAGTATCTATTTTAGATTCATCCAGCACGCGGGCATTAGCAATCAGGTTTTTCATCTTTCCGATTTTGAGTTCCAGCATGCCTTGTGCTTCTTTAGCTGCATCGTATTCTGCATTTTCCGACAGATCGCCTTTATCTCTTGCTTCTGCTATGGCTGCAGAGATTTTTCTACGCTCATCGGTTTCCAAAACATGGAGTTCTTTTCTAAGAGCGGCTAAACTCTCTTCGGAGTAGTATTTAATTTCGTTCATAATGTATTGTTTTTTTGCTATAAAATAGAAATTAAAGAGGCTTAATGTAAGCCTCTTTAATTGTTGTTACAAAATAGAATAAGTGTTACAAACTGATTTTCAATCCTATGTAGTGACTTCCTTTCCAAAAGTTTGTAAAACGATAGGCATAATCAATAAAGAGTTGTTGATTTCCTTTTTTAGTTAGCGGAACTCCCACGGTAACACCTGCACTGGGTCCTAAATAAAAGCTATCTTGATTAACAAAGGTTTTATCTTTTCCTTCAATTTTTCTTTTTTCCACACTTTGAATCAAGTATCCTGCTCTAATTTGGAGGTAGCGCAAGAATCCATATTCTATACCGAAAGCAAAATTATCGCGGGAATATGCATTAGCGGTAAATGAGCCGGCTAAAGTAATGCGGTGTATTGCATCGCTACGGGTTAGCCCTTCTGCTTTTCTATCTTCTTTACTCATTTTTTGATATTCTTCGGAGAAAATGAGGAAGTCGTAAGAAACGCCAATAGTAAGCAATGCGGGCAGTTCATAGGCAGCTTGGCGTTGTTCAAAAGAGGCAACATAGCTTGTTCCTTCTTGTTTTGCTCTAATTGAGATACCATCTCCTCTATAGCTCATAGGTACTCCTAAATTTTGCAGAACTACACCGATTTTAAAATTTTCATAAGGTCCTGAGAGGTATTGCACGCCCACGTCAATAGCGATGCCATTAGCGCGGAGGTCTGAAATACTTTCATTTACAATTTTAAAAGAGATGCCGCCGTGAATAAATTTGTTAAATGATTTTGCATAATGAACACCGATGTAATTCAATTTGGGAGAGAAAATCGAGGGATTAGTGTAGGGTTGGTCTGTAGTAGTAACTTGAATATCTCCAAATCCCATAGCAAATACCGAAATTGCCACTGTTCCGAGATCTATTTTACGTCCGGTTTCTTTATTTTTTGCAAATAAACCTTGAGCTACTCCAAAAGCATTGATACTTATTCCGCCTCCCGAACCAACGAGATACTGAGTGCGTGTATAAGATATTTCTGTTTTTTTGGTAAAAGCGAGGCCTGCAATATTACTAAAAACGGATTCCAATCCACGTGTTTCAGCTACCCCGCAAGAACTCCAGCCCGACGAGCGCGCCCAGGGGTCAATCAGAAGGTGTTGTGCTCCGGCTTGACCTGAACGGTCTCTATTGCCTGCCATAGCGTTAAAAGCAATGGCGAAAAAGCCGAGCATAATACAAATTAGTAAGGTTCTATATATTTTTTTCATAATCTAAAATTTTTAATGTTACTAATTAATAATGTGGTTAGAATGTATTTAAGTCCGTTGGACGCATTGTGCAGAAGAATTTCAACATTCTCTCGCCAATACCAGGACAATTAACATGAATAATATATACACCGCCTGCAATCGGGATATTGGCATAGTTCTTCAAATCCCAATCCACATAAGTCGTAGTATTATCTCCTTTAGTTAAAGTACGCACCAAGGTTCCGTTAACCGTAAAAATATTAATAGTTACCGGAGCTGTATTTTTCAAATCCGTTGGTAAATTAATGATTTTAACATACGTTTCGAGTGCATTCCTTTCGTAGAAGGATCCGCCATAATAGGGGTTCGGTACGATATTGATGTCATCGAGTATAGACTGATATAATCTTGTATCATTAAATGTTGGCGCTAATGATTTAGTAGAAATATGATACACAGGGAATCCTCTTTGTTCTGCGAAAGCATCGGGAACATTGTAGTCTTTATCTCTCAGTTCCGGCGATTCGTACCATCTTGAGATATATCTCAAATAGGGACGGGTAACTCTAATTTTATAGGTAACATCGCAACTCAGCCAAGCTTTTTTGAGTTCTGTATCAAAAGGTTGCATCGGAATATGGGTGTACATAACATTATTGAACAGTTGCATTTTCCGATTTGTTCTGTAAGAAAACATCTCTTCTCTAATGGGTGGCCAGGGTGACCTTAAAACCTGTTTAAACTTTTGAACCAACCATCTTCCTTCATCATAAGGTCCACATTCATACTCCGGATAGGTTTTGCCAAGATTAACAGAGTCGAGATACCCTCCAAACTCACCTGCTCCTGTTGGAACAACCGCAAAAACAGCATCATTAAGATTAAAATTACGTCTTGGATTTCTAAGGATATTCTTAACGAGTGCCGTAGGTGAAAATTTAGTGTCCAAGTAAAAGATTGAAGAGGTATTTCCGGAACTTCCACAAACATATACATAATGCATTCCGCCCCAAACTCTTTCAATTCCAATACTGCTTAACACACCGGTTCCCATATCAACCCTGTCGTACATATCATCGTAAGTGTATTTGGATAGTTCAAATCCGGCTAAAGTTTGAAAGAATGTAGAATCATTTGGAGAAAGATGAAAATATCCCATAGTATCTTTCGTCATGAAAGCATAAGTAGAAGTAGGATTGAAAATCATATCATTTCCATTGGCAACCCCCGGGAACCGGTTTATAGTAACATCAGAGTTTTCAGAGAACATCATATTCAAGCGTTCGCCTGTTTCAATGTTAATGGCATATCCGGGGAACCAGCCCATACCTTCATCCCCATTCTCTCCGAATCCATCTTTTGATCCATCGGGTTTTCCATCCTTGCCAACAGATTTGGCTTTTCTGGGCTCATTTTTATAGGCTCCGCCTTCCGATTTTGTTGCATCGGGGCATGCCTCTAATACGATACATCTTGTCCAAAGATCTTGATCGGGAGTAAGCACAATATTTACAGAATAGAGGTTCGTCATAGTTTGATTATATCCGGGATGTTTGAAATAGGCATTCTGGTAGTTTTCCATATGGAAGGTATAATACCAAAAAGGTTCTTTGGTAGGATTATTGGGGTTAGGTTCAGGGGATATATATCTTGCTTGCGGACCATTATCATAAGGAGAGGTTAACACATAGGGAGCCCATGTTCCGCCACAAAGGGTGCCAAATTTACCGGTGTAATCTTTAAAAGCACGTTCAGATCTGGCAGTCTGGGTCTTCGTACGGGGAGGAACCATTTCAGCAGAAGTATAGCAAGCATCTTCTAATCTCCACTTCGTATAATCCGGTTTAATGGGGATTGTATTTGAATCATCCCAAACGCCAAGACCATTAGAACCTGCGCGGATCCAGTTGGAAGGTCGGTCAACATTCTCATCAGCCAAACCGGTAATCCACTGCACGCCATTATTACTGAATACAATATCTTTTGGAATATCAATTTTTTCAGATTGGCAATAGAGGAATCGGGCTTTATACAGATTGTAAGCCTCCTTGGTTGAAGAGCTACCTATAATGCGTTCCCAATTTCTCAGCACTCTGGGTTCTCTATTTACAAAATTTGAATTTTTGATATTAATAGAGATCCCTAAAGGAAGAATAAGTTGTTCTCCTCCCAACCCTATTGGGTTTTCGGAATAGAACTCACGAATTACGTTATCATCTTTATCTACCAATTTTAGTGCTCTTAATTCTTCGTCTTGAACCGTAGGGTCTATCACAAGCACCCAATAAGCATTATCGGTTACATCCATATTATTAATATCAAACTGGGTTGCACCACTCTTATCTAAAATTGAATCTCTAATATAGAGTGTATAATCAAATGGCTTTAATCGTAACGGGTCAATTACTTTAACATTTATCGGTCCTGCATTTTGTTCATATTCTAATTGTTGAACTCTATAATCATTATTATCTCCGCCTCTAACAATTTTATCCATTGTTTCTTTGGTAAGTTCAAGAGCAATTCCACCATTCCCCTGACCATCAATACGGGTAATATTGGGGATATAGCCATAGTCGCTGTGTTGTGTATTTGCTCCGCCATGGAGTGTTGGGGGGTGGGGTACAGCAGGAATAGGAACAACAGAATTTCCTTCCGCTGTTTTTCTACCTCTTAAATAGGGAAGTTTTTGTCCTTTCAATCCATTGTCGGAAAGTTCTTCAACACTATAGGGCCAATATTCATTATAAGCATACGCAATCGCCACAAAATAATAGGTTTTATAATTCACTAAACTTCTATTTCCTGTGGCAAAAACATCTTGGGTAATTTCAAATGAATGTAAAATACCGCTATTTTTTCCGGAGACTTTAACCTTGGGAACAGAAAGTTGCATAGCTTCATCAAACTCCCAATTAATAAGTGTTCCTATTGGGTTTCCAAATTTATCATAGTTTTCAATATCAAATTGTTGTATTATTCGTGCCATGTTTGGATCATCCAAATCATTTGCGCCCACTTCGGGTCCTGTTACCTGGAAGATCTGGTATCCTTCAAAACGATAATATCGGTCATAATGAACAGTATCAATGATAGGTGGACCATAGATAATAGTATCAATACCTGTTAAAGGATCTTTAATGATACGAATGACACTATCTTTAATATCAACTCTAAATTCAGGAATGGTATTATCTAATTCAGCATAGTCTTCATTATGTTTCTTAAAATTATTGCTTACGCCTTGTTGGTTCGATAACAGTAGGATAAGTTTTTGGTCGTATTCTCTGATAGTTAAAGTTGGGGCATCGGGGCCATCAAGTACTTTAAAGCAGTTTTCGAAAAGTGCTTGGCATTTATCATCGGCAACCATTAAGAGGGCAACCGAAGCGCTTACGCCCCCTTGAGTGGCTCTCGCCCAAGGAATACCCACTGTAATATAGTTACATGCTCCTTGTTTTAAAGTAAATGGTCCTGCGGATTGCATAAAGCGGCGGTCGGCGGGGCTATTGGGCGCCGAATTTGCTCCTCTGGGGTGTTCTTCCGACCAATTTCCGGTTCTACCTCCTCTACCATACATTTCTCCGGGGTCATTGCCTTGGGTACCCCAATTACAATAGTCGGTACCTTTTGGAAACATAAAGTCGCATTTGAGTCCTGTTGGGCTTGAAGCGTCTCCGCCATAGGTCATAGCGGTACCATTTCTCCATTTTCCCTGTAGCATATTATAATAGTCTTGGGCTTCTTGCGGGTCTCCGGTATTGGAATGGTCATTATTATGATATACAAAGCGGCGCATTCCGAAGCGCTCGTTGTCCACAATACTATCGCCAAAATTAACACCGTTAATAGCAAATTGGTCATTCCACCGTACCGTATCTTTATAGCCATTTCCAACCTTATTAACATCTAATTCGGTGGGAAGGTATCTTTCGAGCAACAGCGAGTCGCTCTCATTAAAGATACCGGATTCAAAAATAAGATGTACAAACCTTCTGCAATAGTCTTTTTGGTCTTGATTATTACTATTAATATCTGCCATAGTTCTATTGAAATGAGGGTTATCCACACCATCGGGATCAACATAAGGGCCTTGGAAAAAGTCAACGCCAACAGCGGGTGGATTAGCGCCATACGCATAGGTTTGTCCTTGACCATCAATTTCATTCCCATTATAGCAATATCCTAATCCTCTCATTACATCGCAGCCCACATAGTCGTCGCCTTCATAGCCCAAATCGGGGTCAACCCATTGAGAGAAGTAGGTATTATAAAGAGTGGTTGAACCGCGGTTAATAATTTCGTAGGAATAAAACGTCATCTTATTGAGTTCGTCGTTTGTAGCAAAGGCAAAAGCTTGTACCCGTATTTCAAGACCAATAGAGTTAAAACTTCCCGATTCGCCATGGGCTCCTCCTCTATCGTTAAGGAACCAAAAAATGGTTTCGTCGCCTTTTAACACATGGTCTGCTGCAATTTGCTTATTATCCCATCCAAAGGCATTGTTTCTGCGGGTCCATTTGCGTTCTTCGGTTAACGGCAATGCTTGGGAATTTTCAATTTTTCCATTGCCATCACAAGATCCGTCTTCAACATCAAGCCATGGGCATTTTGCTGCTCGCTCTCTATTATCGGGAATCCAGGGGCAAAGTTCATTATCTATATCATAATAAGGGAAGTCGCCGCCTTCAGGGTCATATTCTGTTGGGGAAGAGCCTGAACGTTTAAAAAACGGCGCTAAGAAATGGGATTCGCCGGTGCCTTTAGAGACTGCAGGCCAATCTTTAATAGACTTTGGAATATTGCTAAAATAGGCAGCGTCGTGGGTGCTATAAGCATTTTTATGTCGCTCAACTTCAACACGAGAGATTCTATAGAAGTTATCATACTGGCGACAAGTTTGCGGGGTAATTGAAGCGCCTTGCATCTGTAAAGGACCTGTCCAGAAGTCGTTTCCAACTTGAGCGAATCTCATAGCAGCTACATAAAGCTGACCGCTAAGGTCAACTCCTCCAATCCAAAGCGCTGCCGAAAACATTGAAGTTTTGCCTGATCCTTTAGGCACTTCATATTCTGCTTTTTCTATAAACCACATGGTACCATTGGTTTTAAGAAGGGCGCGGACATGGTTTAGGGAGAGTTCTGTAATTTTTGCAGGAGCAATACATTCTGCTGACGCCTTGGGTGAGTTTTTCATAATAACTCCCTTATATTTTTCAGCTTGCACTTGTAAAGTTGCAACTATGAAAATAAGGGATAAAACAATTAAAAATTTACTTTTATTATTCATATATCATATTTTTACAAAGTGAAACATTAGAAAGAAAATATTACGCCTAAATATACTCTGAAGGGTTGCGTATAGTTATACGGATTAGAGATCGCCATTTGGTAATAATTAGCTGCAGCGTCGGGATTTAATCCGAAGGCATTTCCTTTTTCCACATAGCTTTTGAATAATGATGAAGAAAGGTATCCGTCATCATCGGCGCTACCGGTATAGTCGTAAACACTTTGAACATTTTTCAAGTTCAAAATATTTTGGAAATCTAAATATACGGTAAGCATACCGGGTTTGTTATTTCTTTTTCCGCTTTCGTTTTTATTCTTATTACTTGCCAAGTTAAAGGTGAAGGATTTATCAATACGCAAATCGCATCTGAAAGTCCATGGCATATTAGCGCCGTTAATAGATCCTTTTAATTGGGGTTTAATAGATTCTCCCCAGCGCAGCGTAGAGTAAACGATACCTGAGCGGGAATAGGGCATTCCGGAGGCTGCAGCAAAAATAAGCGACACGCCGGCATTTTCAAACCAACGAATCTCTTTTTTGGTATCGGTACCTTTCTTTTGTTTTACAGTTACAGGTCCGTTATAATTGGTGCCACCGTCAAAACGGAAGTCAATAGAAGCAGTAACTCTATGACGTTGGTCGAATTCCAAATTGGTAAGGGTTCTCAGATTGGGTTGTCCTGAAGCGATAATAGCAAGGTTTGATTGTTCGCTTGAGCCGGTACCTTTAGCAAAAGAGATGGTGTATCCGGCGCGGAAGGATAGATTTTTAGCGCCCCTCATGGTAATTTCCAAAGAAAAGCCTTGAACGGTACCAAAGTCCATATTTTCATAAGAATAGTACGTATTAGGGTAAGCGCCGGTAAGACGATAAGACTGAATTTGGTCTCTCTTTTCAGAATAGTAAGCGCAAAAGTTAAGGGCTGTATTTTCGCCAACTTTTTGACGGAATCCGATTTCATAGTCCACATTTCGTTCTGCTTTAAGATTTGGATTATTAATAATACGTGAATCTGTATTATAACTTGCAATGAAGAGATACTTAACAGGTTCTATTTGCAATCTCGTAGGGCGATTGGTAGTAATATTATAGTGGGCATAGAAGAGGGAATTTGTAGAAACGGGGAATGAGAAAGAGATACGGGGCATCACATTCCATTGGGGTTTGTAGTTCACAAACGCATCGCTTGAGGCTTTAGAAGGGGCTTCGGGGTCAAGGGCGTTCTTTAAAATAGGTCCGCTGGAAGCGCCCAAGAAGCTGGCGGGGTCGGCAATCTCTTGTCCTAAAGAGTTGAACCATGTTTTGCCGTTTCTATACGCAACAATTGCGCCTTGCGAATTGGGGGCGGTAATAATGTCGTTATCAGCGGCAGAAATATAGGGCACCCAATCTGCGCCTACGTTATCCGGGAAATTATAGTTGGGCCAAGGGGTATTAGCACTTCCTTTCAGTTCTCCCACTGTATATGCAGATCTGAGTAAGAATGGGTCTTTTAACACCTTTTGGTTTGCGTTAAAATAATCTACACGTAATCCTAAACTAAAGAGTAAGTTAGAGATAGCAAATTTGTCTTGTAGGTAAAATGCAACATACACCGGTTCGAAAGCGCCAATGGCATATTTGTTTTTGGCATGTAGGTCATCTTTCCCGAAAAAGTTTTCCAAGTTTATTTTCTTATTGGAAATTTTTCCGGTATAATCATATCCGCTATAAGAAACCAATGGGTTCCCTGTATTAAGCAGCTCATAGTTAGAGAATAGATCTAAAGAATAAAAGGTAGGGTCGTAGCTATCAATATCAAGAAATTGTTTATCCCCAATAACGTACCCTTTTCCTTTGAGTAAATTACGAAGGTTGTTATCAAAATGAGTAGTTCTGTCTAAAATTTCGTACATCAGTGTATCATCAACAATATAATAACCACCATAATTTATAAACCTTGGAGCGGTATCGCCACTTGTCCAGTAGGAGTCTGAAAAATCGAAAGGAAAATAGGAGGCATCATAGGTTAATTCTCTCATACGCCCCCATAAACCGGTGGCATTAACACTATAACTTCTATCAGTACGTTTTTCAAATTCAAATCCAAATTTAACTTCATGGTCTTGAATGTTTAGAGACAAGTTTGCTCTTGCCGCAATGGTTTCGGTACGTGCTTTTTGATAGACATTGCTATTGATAACGCCCGGTGCATAGAATAAATTATTGGCAACAAGAGACGGGGAAGCGCCATTCAGCAGTGCATAAAATTGGTGGTACAGATTATAGTCTAAATTGCTATCAAAAATTTCTCTGATTTTATCTCTGTTTCCTCCTGTTTTCTCCATTAAGAAATCATAGAAATTTTGTGTATAGGGTATTAGATCGGGGTTATAGTAGTTTCCATTATTAAGGTAGTAGTCTGCGTCAAAAGTTACGTAGTCTGCGGCTTGATAGAGTAGTCGGGTAGGAACAAAATACATTTCAGTGGTATCTTTCTCCGGATTATAAAGCCACATGGTATTATAGGAGTAAAGATCTTGTCTGGTTGTATTAAATTTGCCGATATATCCATAAGCAAAAAGGTTGTCTCTATGATTTCTATCTTCCACTTTCACATTATATAATGTATAATTAACATTAATATCATACATTACATTTTTAAGGAGGGCATTAGCGGCAGTATCTGTTTTTACGCGGTGATTGATTCTAGCAAATACCCGAAGTGTATTTCTATTATAATCGGCGTTATTTTTTGAGTTAAACAATGCATTTCCGGAGCCCCAGTCTCTTTGAGAGGTATATTCATAAGTACCTCCGAGAGTAAAGCGCAAGTTGTTTTTAGCTCTACCTCTTGCATCTTTTCCGCCGCCCATAATATCTATTTTCCCTTGCGCCAGGATACCCCAATCTTGAGCATTTTGTCGTACTCTTATCTTTTTGAAGTCATCTTTGCCAAGTTCATTAGCGTTATAATAGGGGATAAAGACGCCGGACTCATATCTAAAGTCAACGGGATTAGCAATAACATTTTTAATAACATCGGGTTTAGCCACCCACGTACCGCCGCGGGCAGGTCTGTCGTCAATGTTATAAGAACCTTCTGCCGATAATAAGAATCCCATTCTGGGGGGGTCTTGCGGGTGTTTGCCTTTAAGAATGGGTCCTGAAATGTTGGCAGCAGCTAATGTTTGTCCATACCCTTCAAGCGAAGCACGGAGTTCGGCGCCACCATGAAAGTCTTTAGAAACACCACGTGTAGTAATAACCGTAAAGCTTGTACCATCACCATATTCGGCAGGAATTCCTCCTTGAATAAGTTCAAACCCTTCAAGAGACTGCATGGTAACGCCGGAGTTACCACGTACCCGCACGCCATCAATAATGGTTTGTTGCCCTCCTGAACGATTACCACGCACCGATGCCACATTTCCATCCACGCTGGCAACGCCTGCTAAATTGGAAAGGGCTGCGGTAATAGATCGCCCGGGGGTTTTACGCACTTCATCTCCGGTTAATTTTTGGGAAGAAGTGGTGTTGTCTTGAGAAAAGATAGGAGGTACATACACCACTTCCACATTCTCCAACTCTGTTGAACAATTAACCGTTAAATTTACAAATTTAACCTCAGAATTGGATACATAGATACCTTTTTCGGTATGGGTGCTTAAACAATTCATCGTTCCTCCGGCGGTAATATCATACGTGCCGGCAGAAACACCAAAAATGCTGTAAGAACCGCGATCGTCTGTCATAGCCCCATTTACTACCCTGTCCTCCTGTTTTAAATAGAGTTGCAGATAGGAAACCGGATTGCCTGACGGATCTTTTACTTCCCCTTTAATCGTGCTTTGGGCATAGAGACCTCCTCCTGCCAACACACATAGAAAAAGTGTAAAGAGTAACTTTTTAATCATAGCCATTAAATTATATTAAACATTAATTTGAGTGATTATTTTTGAGGGCATAAAAATAGAAATTATTTTTAAAAAAAAAGTACAAATCATTAGAAATTTTCAAAAAAAACGCTAATTTATTAGTTTTTAGTCGTTTTAAAAATTTCACTGTATAAAAATGCTTTTTGAATCTCGGTGCCTTCAAAATCCTCTAAAATTATGGCACTCGTTTCTGTATCATTATTTTGCAAAATATTATCAGAGGGTTTTGATTGAAAACCTCCAACCTCTAAATTTTTTAGTGGCTGCCTTTTTTTGTTATTTTTTGGATGAAAATTTGAATTTTGCGACATTTTTGTTACATCAACCTGCTCAAAAATTATCTCCTGTTTGAAGGTCGAAAAAGAATCTTCCGATGGGTAAGGATCATGATCAAATTCCTCTTGCTCCGGAAGAGACCGTTTTTGCTTTTTCGATTTTATATACATGCTGAAAAGGGAAAGCACAATCGCAAGTACAAGAAATATTATTTTTTCTAAATCCATTTATTATTATATTAATTACCTCATTTTTAAATCTCTATATATTTTTGTGATAATTTTTTTTGTAAAGAGCGGAAAATCGGCTTTCATCATCCAATCGTAATATGGAGGTTCTATGGTAAAAACTTTTACTACCGGCACTCCTTTATATTTTCCAAAATTGAAGACCTCTTCATCTTTTTCATTAAAGATAATATGTCCTGCAAAATCAACCGTGCGATTTTCGCGGGAAAAATCACTTAACAACTTTACATTATTAGTAAAACAGTTAGTTTTTCCCGTTTTACCATCTTCGTGAGTTTTACCTTCATATTTTGCTAATTGTCCTTTCAATATTTCGAAAGTAGCTCGGGTGTCGGCAAGCGCTTGGTGTGCATCGGTCAACTCTTTTTGACAATAAAAACGATACGCTGCACTTAAGTTTCGAGGCTCCATTTTGTGGAAGATATTTTGCACATCAATACAATGAATATCTCTCAAATCCAAATCTTTATCTACTCTTAGAAACTCCTCTACCAGCAACGGAAGATCAAATTTGTTGGAATTATATCCGGCTAAATCGCAGTTTTCTATAAATAAGAGAATATCGTCTGCAATTTCTGCAAAAACGGGTGCATCTTTCAAATCGGCATTGGTAATCCCATGCACCGCTTCTGCCTCTTTTGAAATAGCTATCTGCGGATTAATCCGCCAAACCCTCTCTTCTTCGCTGCCATTAGGATTGATTTTTAGTAAAGCTAATTCTATAATTTTATCTTTTCCGACATTTAAACCGGTAGTTTCAACATCAAAAAATACAATAGGACGGGAAAGGGAGAGGGTCATGGGAGGGAGATTTAAGATTTAAGATTTAAAGATTTAAAGATTTAAGATTTAAGGTTTTTCATTGTTCTTTTAATTCTTAATCAATTTCAGTGTTTCAACAGCGCTGTTTTTTTTATATACTTTGATAAAATAGATCCCTGAAGGATAATTGGCAACATTCATTATGAGATCATTACTAAAACCAACTTTTTCATCTACTTTCATTCCGGTAATAGTAAAGATTTCTACTTTCGTAATTTGGAACTCGTAATTCGAAATTCGCAATTCATGATTTGCCGGATTGGGTCTGATGGTAGTAGTTGAAGTGGAGGTAATTTGTGTATTTGAGTTTTTGAGTTCCCCAAACACGGGTCTCAACATGGGGGTTCCTTTAAAAGCAGAAGTTTCCCAAATTCCGCGGGTATTGAATTTGAAAAATTCTCTTGAATCTGTATTTTGGTCAAACCCAATATTCAACTGCACATTACCCTTTTGTTCAAAGCCTACCCAAATATTTTTATCTACAGGGAGTTTTTTATCAAATCTATATTCAACAAAATCAAGAAATTGGTCTGAAAACTTTGGTTTAAGTTCAGCTAAAGAATAGAGTGTGTCCCCGGGCACACCATTATTATCTTTCCAAACGACAATAGAAAATGTTGCTTCTTCGTTTTCAGAATTTTTAGTACGGTTGAACCACATACGTACCGCGCTTAATTCGTCGGGTTTCCTAAGCGAAAACTTCATTGCCAACTTGGCTATATTAAAGGTGTTGTTGAGACAATAGCCATACTCTGCCGTACCGTCGTCGTAGGCATAATAATCTGAAAATTTTTGTTCAAACACACAAGTATCGTTGGCAACACAAAAATCATCGCCGGCAGTATATTGAAAAACGTGCGTTATCTTAAAGGTAGTGGTATCTGTCAGGCTTCCAATTGGAAAGATTATAGGCGGGAAAGCCTGTTCCTGTTTGTTTTGAATCCCATCGGTAATATAGGGATTGATGTCAATTGCTCCTGTTGAATGATTACTTACTTCATTTTCATGACGCGTAATTGAATATTTATAAGTGGATGTAAGTATATCATCACTCAAGTTGGTAAGTTGGTTGGTAAAATTAGATTTCATATCCGCAGTTTGAAACTGTTGCCACGGCATTGCTTGATAATTTTTCAGGAAAGAAGTTGTGGGGCTCACAAACGCGAGGTCGTTTGAAACAGCATAGGGGTCTCCGTTTGGCTGTAAAATAAACTGATAATTTCGTTTTACGTCCAAGCGAATATAGTCAATGTGCCATTGATCTACATTGCCTTCCCATCCTGAAATTCCTTGTTGGGGTTCAAGGCTCGCATAGTTTCTAAATCGGAATTGGAATTTATCGCACAGATAATTTTTATTCGTAATGAGAATCAATATTTGCTTAAAATACTGGTGGGGCGTTAGGGTATCGGAGAGCCATGTTTGGATACTAAATCCGGGAGTTGACCAAATATGATCCCAAATAACGACGGTATCTCCGGCGGGGGTATATCCAAATTCAAGCACCAAAGAATCGTTTATATTGGGTTGACTTCCGAGATAGGTTGTATTTCCATCAACAATACCCCCACCACCGGGTTGAAAGTAGAAACAGAAATAGAGGGAATCTTCGAGCGTGATGGACCTTATGGTATCGGCAAGAAACAAGGAATCCATTCTAATATAGCAAGAGGTAAGTGTATCTGCCCCTTTAGATGTCGCATTCAAATGGGGATAAATCTTTGCAGAGTCATTCAAAGCGTCCAAAGTTACTACTCCAATAGATGGAGGAAAAAGAGCGAATGTATTGTTTACAAAAGCCTGTTTATCAATAAAATGTTTTTCGGAAGGATCCCCGATATAATTAGAAAAATCTTCAAAAAACGGAAGTGGTATCGGTTTATTTTCAGAATTACTTTTAAAAACATCTTTTTGTTGTTGTGCTTTTTGAAGGAGTTGTGGATTCCCTATACCTGTTAAATACTCTTGGGCATGAGCAACATAGCTTAAATTCAACACTATGGTCAACAAGAGCGTACAGATAACATGTTTTCTTGAAAGGTTATGAAAAGTATTCATCAATCTATGGGTTGGTTTTCATTTCTATTCGGCAAATCGTCGGGGTCTTTTCCCACTACCAAAGTAATGGTATCGCCCATACTGATTTCGGTTCCCGGTTTTATGGTTCTTCCTTTATAATATTGTTCCAAAACAGCATTTTCGTAAGGACTTGGTTTTAATATTACAGGTCCCACGGCAAGTCCAATCGCTTTCAACATAATTTCGGCTTGGCGTAAAGAAACATCTTGCAGTTGGGGCATAATAACTTTAGGCGGTTTATCCGATGAAATAGTTACATACACTTTTCTCCCTTTTTTTACCATCTCTCCCACATGAGGGTCTTGCTTTAAGACCACACCTACCGGTGTTCTTTTATCATACAAATAATCAGAAACAACAATGATAAAATCTTTGGAAAGTTCATTTTTATTTAATAGTTCTTGCGAGTCAGCGCCTATCAAATTAGGCATTACCACTTCGGTTCCATGTCGCGTATAAGAATCTAAAAAATATAGAGCAGCCACAAAAACAATAATTAACACTCCTATAGCCAATAAAATATGAAATCCTAATTGACGTGGTGAGATGAAAAAAGTTTTTATCGAAGAGATCATTGCTACAAGTGTTTTTTAGAAACAGCAAAAATATATTTTTATTATAATTGAGTGGGTAATAAAAATTTCACAGTTAGACTTATTGAATAAAATTTTTATTTTTGCACCAACTAATTTAAACCTTAAATCTTAAATCTTAAACCCCTATATTATGAACCCCTTATTCCCATCAAACACTTATCGAGACAGAAGAAATAATGTAAGCGCAGCTTTTTCTCACGGAGTTGCCGTTTTCTTATCAAATGGAGAATCTCCTGCAAACTATCCGGCAAATTCGTATCACTATCGGCAAGATAGTAACTTTTTATATTTCTTTGGATTATCTCTTCCCAACATTATTGGGGTCATTGATTTTGAAAAAAACAGATCTTTTTTATTTGGCGATGACTATACCATTGATGATATTATTTGGATGGGAGACCAACCAAAACTGATAGATTTGGCGGCACAAGTTGCTGTAAATGAAGTGCGCCCGATTTCAGAATTAGCATCATTCTTAAAAAACAAACCGGTACACTTTACGCCGCCCTATCGCGCAGAAAATAGAATAGAGTTGGCGCGGTTGTTGAACAAAAAACTTGATGAGCTGACACCATCTATTGATTTGATTAAAAAAATAGTATCGCTTCGCGAAATCAAATCGCCCGAAGAGATTGTGCAAATGGAGGAAGCTAACGAGATTGGGGTCCTAATGCACAAAATGGTAATGAAATATTGCAAGCCGGGCATAACCGAAAAAGAACTCTTTGGTATGGCTGAAGGAATTGCACTGTGTATGGGCAACGGCACCTCGTTCCCTATTATTCTTTCCCAAAACGGACAAACCCTGCACAATCACGATCATAGTTTAATTTTGGAAGATGGCAGACTGTTGGTTATGGATGCCGGCGCCGAAAATATGATGAACTATTGCTCCGACCATACCCGCACTTTACCCGTTGCAGGTACTTTTTCTGCCTTGCAAAGAGAGATTTACGAAATGGTGTATCAAGCCAATATGGCAGCCATCGCAAATTGTAAACCCGGAATACAAAATATTGAAAACCATAGAATTGCAGTAACTATATTAACCGAAGGACTTCAAAAGATCGGATTAATGAAAGGCAACCTTGAAGAATCGGTAGCATTGGGCGCGCATGCGCTGTTCATGCCGCACGGCTTGGGGCATCAGGTGGGACTTGATGTACACGATATGGAAGATTTGGGCGAAAACTTTGTAGGCTACGACGAAACAATTCAGCGTAGTAAGATTTTTGGATGGGGTTCTCTGCGCATGGCTAAAACTTTGCGCCCCGGACATGTGATCTCTGTTGAACCCGGAATCTATTTTATTCCGCATTTGATTGATATGTGGAAAAAAGAAAAGAGATTTGAACCGTTTATCAATTATGAAAAAGTGGAAACTTATAGAAACTTCGGCGGAATAAGAATTGAAGATTGTGTGTTGATTACAGAAGAAGGACACCGTGTTTTAGGTACTCATTTGCCTAAATCCCTAACTGAAATTGAAACTATTTTAAAATCATAACTTATTATCTATGAAAAAATTAATTTTATCTGTTATGCTTGTATCAGGAACATTATTTTTGTTATCTTGCACGAAAACGTGCACTTGCGTAAATCCGGATAGTGGTAAAGTTCAGGAAGTTGAGATTGACCCCTCTGAAAATTGCAGCGCCCGTTCCAGCACAATATTAGGAGTTTGTTCTTAAATAATTTTCCATGAGAAAAAAGAGAGAACCTCAAAATATGGGCTTTCCCAATAAGTTATATGTGAAATTTGAGAAAATGCCCAGCCCTGATGGAGAAAAAACGAATATCGTTTCTTACAGTTTCTTTTCTTCTCCGCTTGGAAAAATTGTAGTTGCTTCTATACCTCAGGGAGTTTGTTATGTTGGATATGCAAAATCTCCGGAAAGCGCGTTGCAAGAATTACACCAAAGATTTGCCAATGACACACTGCGGCGGCGCAAAACCAAATTTCACGAACAAGTGAAAAAACTCTTTGCAGGCAAGTGGGAAAAAGAGAAAAAACTGCTCTTGTATGTTAAAGGAACCCCATTTCAATTAAAAGTTTGGGAAGCGTTATTGCAGATTACTACCGGTACAATAACTACTTACGGAAAAATTGCTGCTGCCATTGGTTATCCGAATGCCCAACGTGCAGTGGGAACTGCCATTGGAAGAAATCCTATACTATATATTATCCCTTGCCATCGCGTTATCGCACAAAATGGAAAACTGGGAGGTTTTTACTGGGGGATTGAAAAGAAAATAGAACTTCTGAATTTAGAAAATGCAGGCTATTTGCACTTCGTCTCATAAAGAATACCCTCTATCTCTTTTTTCTCACCATAATCTGCACAATTACCAATCTCTTTTATAAACTCGCCCTTGTACTCTTTATCTAATTTTCCGTCAACATAGTGTTTACATTTACAATATTTATTGCAAGAAAAAGTGAATAAAGTGCTTGCAACAAAAAGCAGTATAACTATTTTTTTCATAAAACTAATGTATTAAATGGATACTAAATTTCATTGCGCAAAAAAAGAAATTTTATTGATATAAAAACTCTATTATTAATAAAAAAAAATTTTAGACATTTTACCGGAAATTGATTTATAATCCTTCTAAAAAAAATTATATAAAAAAAGAACTATTTTTGCATGCTTAAAAAAATGAAAGTGGTTAAAAATAAATTATTTATAACTGAAAAATGAATTTACTTGAAGTGAAAAATTTTTCTTTACAACTTAAACAAGACGAAAATTGGAATCCGATTTTATCTTCTATTTCATTTTCATTACAAAAAGGTGAAACCATCGGCGTTGTTGGAGAATCCGGCTCAGGAAAATCAGTAACTGCTTTGTCTATCATGCAGTTACTCTCAAAAAAAGGATCAAAAATTACAGAAGGAGGAATTTGGTTTGCTCCACCCACCCCTCACCCCTTACCTCTTACCTCGTACCTCATACCTCATACCTCCGAGAAAGAGTTGCAGCAAATTCGAGGGAACAGAATTGCCATGATTTTTCAGGAACCAATGACTTCCTTAAACCCGGTTATTAAATGCGGTAAGCAAGTGATGGAGGCGCTTTTGCTTCACACGAACCTATCTGAAAAAGAAGCGAAACGGAAAACCATAGAACTTTTTCTTGATGTGCAACTCCCTGATGCTGAAAAACTGTTTCACAAGTATCCCCATGAACTTTCCGGCGGGCAAAAGCAGCGCGTCATGATTGCCATGGCAATGAGTTGTTGTCCCGATATTTTAATTGCCGACGAACCAACCACTGCGTTAGATGTTACCGTTCAGAAAAATATTTTGGAACTCCTGAAACAGCTGCAGAAAAAATATGGCATGAGCATCATCTTTATTTCGCACGATTTGGGTGTTGTGGCGCAAATTGCCCACCGCGTGTTGGTAATGTACAAAGGCGAGATTGTAGAGCAGGGCGATGTTCAAACGCTCTTCAAAAATCCAAAACACCCTTATACTAAAGGCTTGTTGGCTTGCCGCCCCAAATTGGATGAAAAACCAGAAAGATTGCCTACAGTGGAGAATATGATGCTGAGAGAAGGGAAAAGGGAGAAGGGAGAAAGGAGAAGGGAGAAGGGAGAAGATTTTGATGTTAAGATGATGGAAACCACCTCGCACCTCGTACCTCGCACCCTCTTTTCAATCAACAATCTCTCCAAACGCTATCCTGTTCGTAAAAAAGATCTATTTGAAAAACAGACTTATTTTCAGGCGCTGGAAAATATAAACCTTGATATTTATGAAGGAGAGACTTTGGGACTTGTGGGAGAATCGGGTTGTGGAAAAACTACGCTGGGCAGAGCCTTACTGCGACTGGTGGAGCCGGATTCTGGAACCATTTATTACAAAGGGAAAAATTTGACAGAAGTTTCCCCAAGCAATATGCGCCGACTGAGAAAAGAGATACAAATAATTTTGCAAGATCCATATTCTTCTTTAAATCAACGTTTAACAATAGGGCAAATGTTGATAGAGCCGATGAAAGTGCATCATATTTTGCATCATGACAAGGAGCGAACAAAACGAGCGATAGAACTATTGGAGCGGGTGGGATTATGCGAAGCGCATCTGCTCCGCTATCCGCACGAGTTTTCAGGCGGACAGCGTCAGCGGATTGCTATTGCCCGTGCCCTTACCGTAAACCCGAAATTTATGATTTGCGATGAATCGGTTTCTGCGTTAGATGTGTCGGTTCAGGCGCAAGTGCTAAACCTCCTCAACGATTTAAAACAGGCGTTTCATCTTACCTATTTATTTATTTCTCACGATCTTTCGGTCGTAAAATATATGTCGGACAGAATTGCCGTGATGCAACAAGGCAAGATTGTGGAATTGAATGATGCCGATAATATTTACAAAAACCCGCAAACGGCATACACTCAAAAATTAATTGAGGCGATACCGGTAGTTTGAATATAATGTGTCGTTATTTTAGACACTTTTTTAATATAACTTATATAAAAGTGTTTAAAGAAATATCATTAAATATTGAAAAAATTACAGATATTTGCGCCCTACAAAAAAATATCGTTAATGAACATTCAAAACAATCTGTTTCAAGAGTTTCCGCCGGTAACTACCGAGCAATGGGAAGAAGTTATTATTAAAGATTTAAAAGGCGCCGATTATCAAAAGAGATTGGTATGGCGCACCGACGAAGGTTTTCAGGTGCAGCCCTACTATCGCGCCGAAGACCTTCATTCGCTAAACTATTTAGAAGCGCTGCCAAATCAATTTCCTTATACAAGAGGCTTTAAAACCAAAGATAACAACTGGAAAATTGTGCAGGAGATTACCGAAAAAGATCCGGAAAAAGCTAATAAAATTGCCCTAAAAGCACTAACCAAAGGCGCAGATACAGTTTCTTTTTGCACCAAAAATATTACCTCTTATCAAAATTTGAAATCATTATTACAAAATATTGATTTAGAGAAAAAAGGAATACAGTTTCGCTGCGCAACCTCTTATATTGAATTGATGAAATGGTTTGTTCAATATAATGATGAACAAAAATTTGATAAAGCTAAAGTTAACGGTTCTATTGATTTCGACGCCATTATCTATGCGTTGAAAAAAGGAAAATTTTATAGAGATACAGAAACCGACCTAAGAGAAGTGGTTGAGTTACTTGCTTTAACATCCGATTTTCCAAATTTTAAGATTGTTAATGTGAATGGATTGGCAATGCACAATGCCGGCGCTACCATTGTTCAGGAATTAGGATACGCGCTTTCGGTTGCCAACGAATACTTGGCTTTTGCCACCGAAAAAGGGATCGCTTCGGAAAAGGTGGCATCTAAAATGCAATTTACCCTTTCCGTAGGTTCCAACTACTTTATGGAGATTGCCAAATTGAGAGCGGTGCGTTTGTTATGGACAACCCTAATAGAGCAGTATCATCCGGCATGTGATTGCGCTTATCGCTTAACACTTAACACCGTAGCATCTTCGTGGAATAAAACGCTGTATGACCCTTATGTAAATATGTTGCGCTCTACCACCGAAGCGATGTCGGCAGCATTGGGTGGCGCCGACTCTATCGCGCTAAAACCATTTGATATAGCTTATAAACAAGAAGATGAGTTTTCAAGCCGCATCAGTAGAAACACGCAAATTATCTTAAAAGAGGAATCCTATTTCGATAAAGTGGTTGATCCCGCAGCAGGTTCTTATTATATTGAAAATCTTACCCATGCAATAATTGAAAACGCATGGAAGCTATTTCAAGATACGGAAAATGAGGGTGGATTTATTGCTTCTATGGAAACCGGAAAGATTAAAAACGACATTGAGCAGAGCGCACAAAAACGTGATATGGATATTGCTACGCGCAAGTATATTTTACTGGGAACCAACCAATATCCAAACATCAATGAGAGCATGTTAGATAAAATTGAAGAACTCAAGAGTTGCGACTCAGAAGGTTTGAGATCCTATCGTGGTGCGGCCGCTTTTGAGGCGTTACGTTTACAAACAGAAGTGTTTACTAAACAACACCACCGCCCAAAAGTGTTCTTGCTTAAAATAGGGAATTTGGCAATGCGACAGGCAAGAGGCGGTTTTATTACCAATTTTTTCGGGTGTGCCGGCTATGAAATTTTTGACAACGCGGGGTTTGCTTCTGCCCAAGAAGGCGTTCAAACTGCCCTTGACGCGAAGCCCGATCTTATTGTAATTTGTAGTTCCGATGAAGAATACGCTACCTTAGGGGTTGAAATTACACAACAAATCAAAAAAAATACAAAAAAAATACCGGTTTTAATTGCCGGAAATCCTACGGAATATATTGATATTTTGAATAAAGCGGGTGTTGACGATTATATTCATGTAAAAAATAATGTATTAGAAAAACTGAACCTATATAATAAATTATATTTTTGCCGTGTTAATTAGAAAGACTAACCGCCTGATAAAGGCATTAGTATATTTTTATTTTATTTCTCTGTGTGGTGCCTGCCTGTCCCCTAAGGATCGGGCAGGCACTTTTTTGTGCCTTACCGATTCTTATAATCGGGAAATAAAATTGGACAAAGAGCCACAAAAAATCATATCACTTTCGCCCGGAATTACCGAAATGTTATTCTTGTTGCATGCCGAAGATAGATTGATTGGGATTTCTAATTATTGCAACTTTCCCGAAGAAACCGCACTTCTTGAAAAAGTAGGAGGATTACAAAATATAAACATTGAAAAAATAATTTCGCTACAACCGGATATAGTGCTTATCGGATCAATCATCCCTAAAAAAGAGGTAGAAAAATTGGAAAAAACGGGAACAACGGTAATCGCGCTGAAGCAGGAAGAGAAATTGGAAGGGATGTTTGATGCGCTGAAAACACTTGGGAAAATTGTAAATAAAAGTCATTGTGCTGATTCGTTGGTTGGTTATTACGCCGATCTGTTAAAATCATATCAATTTTACGACGGCGGTACAACCGCCGCCGAACAACCTACGGTGTATTACGTGGTAAGTTTCGGTACGGCGGGAGATTTTACCGCACCCGCAAATTCACATATCAACGAAATCATTCAATATGCAGGTGGTAGAAATATAGGAGATAAATTATCCGCATGGAATATCAGCCGCGAGTATCTTTTTTCTCAAAATCCGGATTTAATTTTCATACGCCCAGAAGAGTTGCCCTTTTTTGTAAAAACCTATCCTTATAATTTATTGAACGCTGTAAAGGAAAGTCGGGTATATCCTATTGAATCAGGGTGGATTGACATAATTTCTCCGAGAAATTTTTTGGCGATTGAACTGATGAGAGAAAAGATAGGGATTTTAGAACCGGGTATTAACAATCACTAATCTCCTATTTTTCCGTATTGTGTTTCAAAACTAATGCGCGTAACAAGCGAACGCCCCAGCGTTATTTCGTTGATATACTCCAATTCTTCGCCCACACCCACGCCCCGCGCCAACAAAGAGATTTTCGGCGCTTTTCCGGTGCAGTGTTTGTAAATGTAAAAGTTGGTAGTATCTCCTTCTGCAGTGGAAGGCAGCGCCAAAATAACCTCTTCCACAGGATTGGCTTCTATGCGGTGAAATAGTTCTTGCAGTTTTAATTGCCCGGGACTGATACCATCCACAGGAGAGATTACCCCACCCAATACGTGATATATTCCGGTAAATTGATTGGTGTTTTCAATCGCAATCATATCCCGAATATCTTGAACCACGCATATTATGTTAGCATTTCGTTTCGGGTTAGCGCATATTTCGCAAATATCGTGATCTGAAATCGCAAAACAGTGTTGGCAAATTTTTAATGAGGATTTTAACTCTGTTAAAGCGAGCGCCAAAGTTTCAACTTCTGTTTTTTCGACGTTTACTAAATGTAAAGCCAATCGCAGGGCGGTTCTTCTACCAATACCCGGCAGTTTGGCGATTTCATTTACCGCAGTTTCGAGAATTTTAGAGTGGTGGGTAAGCATAATATTTTGTGCTTAACATATCATTTTTAAAAAATAATGCTTGGCAAAAATATTATCTTTTGGGAATTAATGCTTAAAATAGTATTTTTTACGCAGTTTTTGCTTGGATGCACTTAATATCCCCTTCAAATTTTGAAGAGGTGTCGTCGAAAGGCGCGATAAGATTATAGCCCATGGCAACACCATGGGGATAGAAACGCACACGGAACAAAATTGCGCCCTGAAAGGGCAGCATAATTGATAATTAATAGTTAACCATTAATCATTTTAATAACTGTCATATTTCAATAAAAAAAGGCTGCTCTTGCGAGCAGCCTTTTTATGTTAATCAATATCTTTATTATAAAAAGAATTGAATTGAGCCGCAGTGGATATACAAATAAATGGTATTTCCGCTTGGACATGGAAACGATAGGTTCCGCCTTCATCAAATCTTATCACACGGTTCTTAATCGTTAGGGGTTTCATATACAGGAACAACCTGCGGTTGATAATGGATAACATCCGCCGGATAATCTTTGCCTACTAACATATAAGATTTGGAGATAGGACCTGTAGCACCTTGGTAGTTTGCCAACATTTCATCGGCAGCCTCTTTCCACATAGGTCTCAATTCCCAAGCATGAAAATCGTTATTAGTAATCGCAGCACCGTCTCCTGTTTTAAAGTAGTTTACCAAGATATCGTCAGGAATATCCAACATGATTTTCCATACGGCAATCTGAGAAAGGATTCTAGTATTGTTTACAACGCTCATATTGTCTTGCCAACCTTCATATTGCCAATTCGAACTATTCCATGAATCAATGCTTCCATACTTATTGTAGATCCAGTTAAACGCTTGGGTAACTTTCTCCAATTTAGGCTCAAGCACGGAATATTCAGGATGAATACCGTTTTTTAAAACCACATACGCATAACTGTTCCCAAAACCAACAGACCATCCATTAGCACAGAATGCCGTAAAAGGATTGGTTTGTGCATCAGCATTAGCGCTTGCAAAAATGTTCAATACTTCATTAACAGTGCTGTTATGAGGCCCTCCTTGTGTATAGTTTATCACACCAACTACACCATATAGTTGTCTGAACCAACCATCACTAACGTAGTACTCACCGTTCTCATTAAAATCACCGGACTTAATAACACTTCCGATAGCGGTAATTCCTTTAATTTTGCCATCATCCAAAAGGTCAGCGTCTTTATTACAGGAGGTAAAGGTTACAGCCATACCCAAGATGGCAAACACTAAGCAGCTAATTGCTGTTCTTAAATAAGTCTTTTTCATAATAAATAAAAATAAATAAATATAATTGTTTAAATTTTGCCTCCACTTTTTTTTCGGCTATCGGCATCTCCGTTTTTAATTTATTGATTAATAATTCAGGTTAATTATAAGGTGTTTCTTTTTTGTTATGATATATGGGTTACTGTTTATTTTGATTTACGTTTAAAATTGAAATCGGCGGCGAAAATATTATTTCGCTACAACAAATGATTACATTTTATAAAATGAAACTATAAATGAGTGGTTACTTTTTGCAAAATGATATATATAGATACCCTTTCTCTTTCAAGGAGTATAAAAAAACAGGTTAATACGGTTAATTTCAGGTGCTTAAGTTAGATAAACTGCTAACATCAAGGTACTTGGGCGGAAATTCAAGACTCAAACCTTTATTTAATGATGGACATTTGAAGGTGTTTATCTGCTAACTTTAAATTTTAAATCTTTAAATAAAAAAAGCCCGTAAAAACGGGCTTTTATAGTATTGGGCGACGACCTACTCTCCCACCTGTATAAGGCAGTACCATCGGCGCGGTCGGGCTTAACTTCTCTGTTCGGAATGGGAAGAGGTGTACCCCGACGCTATTATCACCGCAATCTCGCTATCCT
>Ga0123353_10000523_pt1 | contig 47457 bp, 43 predicted proteins | sample TergutLab28metaG_3_FD_92763 | JGI IMG/M metagenome (GOLD analysis project Ga0123353, IMG submission 92763) | Labiotermes labralis P3 segment gut microbial communities from Petit-Saut dam, French Guiana - Lab288 P3 | ecosystem: Host-associated > Arthropoda: Insects > Digestive system > Gut ... | reverse complement strand
TTAAAATCAACCTTAAACAGGCCGTAAAAGCTCCTCTAAGATGCTTCTTTTATATAACTCTCTAAATAAGTTCTTTATTTAAACAAACGGAAAGGCAGGCATGGACCCATTAACATTCTATACCGAAAACAAGGCGAGGTTTACGTATTTTGAAGATGGGGTCGGGTTTAGGCATGCAACTGCTGCAATGTACCATAATCCTGCCCTCGATATTGTCATTTTTAAGAACACAACCTAACAGATGCACAACTAAAGACGATAGTTGATAATATAGATACTTCTGAAGGAAAAGCGGGTGTTTTATTTGAACTTTTACAAAACGGACGAACTTTTATTAATACTGTATTTTTTGATTCCGAAAAGAGAATTAATGACTGGATAAAAAAAGATGGTCCTCCCAACGCATTAGCTGTGCAACCTAGTGGCGCACAGATGACCGTCAGCAACCATCTTTCTGTAAAAGATATACAACTAACTACTCGGTATCGTCAATAAAAACTTTTCTCAATCCGCAGCCCGTAGGCAAGCGACACTACGCTGTTCGTTATGCCTTTGAGAGACGAGCAAAAGCCATCGAGGACCACAAGGTATCGGAAATAGAAATAGGATCTGCACTGTACGCGGGCTTAACCCCACCAGTCGCTCTGGCCGGAGCCAACCCAGACCCCATCTCTAAAGCTAGTTTAGCGGTTTTAGATGGTTCTGTCAAGGCCTCTAGATTAGAAAATAACATGTTAACTCAAAACACCTCTGATTCCGCTCGTGGCTAGTACGACCCGACCAGACTGACGATGACGTTTACCAAAGAGTCTAACTTCTCTACGTTCCTGCACGAAACAAGTCATCACTTTTTAACCGTCTATTCCCGTCTTGCGTCCTAAAAAGACCTCTTTTAGATGGGATATTTGTTTTCTGTCATTTTTATGGTATTTAATTCTACGATTTATATTTTTACTCTTTAAGAAAGCATATGGGCATGAATTCACAAAACATGCATTTCGATCACATTCGTGAAGCGGCAGCGGTTGTAAAAACACGTTTTCCTCAAATTCCAACCGTTGCTATTCTTACAGGAACCGGTTTAGGCGATATCCATAGATTTCTTACAAACACCCAAACGCTTTCTTATGCAGAGATCCCTTATTTTCCAATTCCTACGGTCGAAAGCCATATCGGCAGTTTCTCACTAGGTTTTATGAATCAGTTTCCGGTTTTTCTGTTGAATGGTCGAGCTCATTTATACGAAGGTTTTTCTTCTAAAGAAGTTACTTTTTCCATCCGGCTTTTACAGGCGTTAAATATCAAAACACTTATTCTTACCAATGCTGCGGGCGGTATTGGCGATACCGTTCAAACCGGTGACATTTTATTAATTACGGATCATATTAATTTAACTGGCGAAAATCCTTTAGTAGGAGTCGCCCCTGAAGAATGGGGAGATCGCTTTCCAGACATGGCGTTTGTGTACGACCAGCAGCTTCTTTTAGTTGCTGAAGAAATCGCTCGGAAAAACCAACTTCCGATCTGCAAAGGTATTTATTGCGGTTTAAAAGGCCCTAGCCTGGAGACGCCTGCGGAAGTTCGGTACTTAAAAACGATTGGAGGAAATGCTGTGGGGTTTTCCACGGTATTAGAAGCAATCGTTGGGGTTGCCGCGAATATGAAAATTCTAGGACTTTCTGCAATTACGAATAAACATACACCGGATGCCCCTCAAAAAACATCCTTAGAAGAAGTCATTACAGCAGCAGGTAAAATTGCGCCGGCCATAACGACGCTTTTAAGTAATTTACTAACTCAATTATCCTCAAATAATTTGGGCAAATAAATCTTTGAAGAACGATATGCTTGATTTTATTATTCATAATGCCACGATCCTTCCCATGACCGAAAATCTTCCCGTTTGGGAAAGTGGGTGGATCGGAATTCAAAACGGCATTATTACTGAAATCTCTCCCACCACACCGACTACTTTCCCTGCAGCAAAGGAAATGATTAACGGTCAAAAAGGAATTGTGCTTCCAGGGCTTATCAACGCGCACACACATCTTCCCATGTCTCTTTTTCGAGGGGTAGGTCCCGATGTTCCCCTTCAAAAATGGTTAAAGGAATATATCTTTCCTGCTGAAGCTAAATTTATTACGCCTGAAAGTGTATTTGTCGGGACACAGCTTTCTTGTGCTGAAATGCTTCTTGGTGGCATTACGACTTGTTGTGACGGATATTTCTACGAGGATCATATTGCTAAAGCTGTTGAACAATCCGGTATGCGGGCAATTTTAGGGCAATCTGTATTGGACTTTCCAATTCCAGGCGTTTTGGATATGAAGGACATTCTTCCAACTTCTTTCGGTTTTGTTGAGAAATGGATTCATCGATGCGATCGGATTTTGCCTTCTATCTTTTGTCATGCACCATATACTTGTTCAATCGACACGCTTAAAAAAGCAAAAGCATTTACTCGACAAAAAAATGTTTTATTTCAAATTCACGTTTCTGAAACAAAATCCGAAAACGATATTTTTTTTCAAGAACATGGACTATCTCCTATTGAAATGCTGTATAAAAACAATCTGCTAGACCCCCAAACTCTTTTAATTCATAGCGTTTGGCTGTCCGATCAAGATATTTCATACCTTTCTCAAGCCAACGCAAGCATCGTTCACTGTCCTGAAAGTAACATGAAGCTTTCTTCCGGTATTATGCCGTTCGAATCTCTTTGTTATCAGAACGTCACTCTAGCCATCGGTACAGACGGATGTGCCAGCAACAACAATCAAGATCTGTTTGGCGAAATGGATGTGGCTGCTAAACTCCATAAAGTTTCTACCGGAGATCCCACCGTTGCCAATGCCGGCACTATTCTTTCTATGGCTACCCGAACTGGTGCCAAAGCACTGGGACTGGATCATCTCATTGGAACCTTGGAAAAAGGAAAACAGGCGGATCTTATTTTAGTTAGTACACAAGCACCCCATATGCTTCCTATGTATGATCCTATTTCTCATATCGTATACACCGCCACTGCCAGCGATGTAGATAGCGTTTTTATTCAAGGAAATCCGATTGTTCGGCATCGTCAGCTTTTAACAATAAATCTTGAAAAACTTTTTGACGCTCTTGTTCCTATTTCGAATGAAATTCGTCAATTTATTACTTCGTTATAAATTTTTTGGAAAACGAAATGAAAACACCCCTTCAAACATTTTGGTTTAACGCCAACGACAATACATATTACGTACTTGATCAACGAGCGTTGCCACACGAAGTTATTTCTATGCCGTTAAAAAGTATTTCGGACGTTATCTATGCAATTGAGGAAATGGTTGTTCGAGGTGCTCCATTAATTGGCATTACGGCGGCTGTCGGCATGCTTCTAATAATGCAAAAAACCTCTTTGGAAAATGCCCCTGCAGTTATCGAAAGAACTTATTCCCGATTGTTGGCCACGCGTCCCACAGCGATCAACTTAAAATGGGCACTTGATGAAATGCGCTCTTTGCTTTTAGAAAACCCTTCTATTGGTACTGCCAAAAAAACACTTATGGAAATCATTCAATTAGAAACAGATGCCTTTCGCCAAATTGCCTCTCACGGCATGGAACTAATTCGTCAAAAACAACTTCATCTAGCTCAGCCGGTTCAAATTCTTACCCATTGTAATGCCGGTTGGCTTGCTTGTATAAAATATGGCACAGCCCTAGCTCCTATCTATCGTGCCCATGAAGAAGGTATTCCAGTCCACGTGTGGATAGACGAAACCAGACCTTTAAATCAAGGAGCTCGTCTTACCGCATGGGAGCTTAAAGAAAGAGGCATTCCACATACTCTTATCGTTGACAATGCCGGCGGTCATCTTATGCAAAAAGGGTTGATTGATTTTGTTTTCGTCGGTGCCGATCGGGTTTCTAAAAATGGTGATGTGGCAAATAAAATCGGTACTTATTTAAAAGCATTAGCAGCGGTTGATAATCAAGTGCCTTTTTATGTAGTTTTCCCATCAAGTACGTTTGACTGGGAAATCGAAAATGGCATGACTGAAATTCCGATAGAAGAAAGAAATGCGTATGAAGTTACGCATGTTTGCGGATGGGATGGTAAAAAAACGTGTGTTCGAATTGCGCCAGAAGATACGCCCGTAGCCAATCCGGCATTTGACATTACGCCTGCAAAATTAATTACGGGCTTACTTACAGAAAAAGGTGTTTTCCCAGCAACATCAAATGGTATTCAAAAAATGTATCCTGAAAAATTTTAATTTCATATGTTGACGTTTTGAAAATAGACAAGGCATCCTCACACATGTTAACTGATGTTGAAAAGAAAATTCTAGTGGCACTTCAAGGTGATATTACAATTCATCCTGCGCCGTATGCTGCCTTAGCAGAAAATATCGGTATCTCTGAAGAAACTTTTTTAGAAACGCTTAAAAGCCTTTGCGATCGAAATATAATTCGCCGCTTTGGAGCTACCTTACGGCATCAAAAAAGTGGCTTTTCTGCAAATGCGATGGGCGCATGGATCGTACCAGAAGATCGTGTGGAAGAAGTAGGGATCCTCATGGCTCAAAAGCCTGAAGTTACACATTGCTATCGTCGAAACCCAACAAATGATTTTCCGTATAACGTATATACGATGATTCATGCAAACAGCAAAGAAGGCTGTTTTAAAACTGCCCAAAAGCTGTCTGAAGAAACAGGCATTACCAACTATAAGCTTCTTTTTAGTCAAAAAGAGCTCAAAAAAACGTCTATGTCTTATTTTTCAGATGAAGACGATTAATTCAAATTTCGTTTATAGCAGACAGTAAACGACCACCTACACGAACTCGATGAGAGCTCCCTGCTTTAAACTCTAATTGAAAAAAACTCAACCTTCGCTTTTTTGACTTTTTATCTATGACTGTGTTTATATGAGTGAGTACTTAAAACATTCTTTCAATCTGAAAGACTTAAACAGATGGCTCTTTTATCCAAAACGCCCCCTCATATTTTTTTTATAAACCCTTGGATTCATGATTTTGCTGCGTATGATGTTTGGTCTCGCCCGTTAGGTCTTTTGCAGTTGGCGGGCATGGTTCGATCTCTTGGGTTTAGCGTGTCTTATATTGATTGTTTAAATCGTTTTCACCCCAAGTTGCCGGAGTCCGACTTCTTGGGCAAACAAGGCCGCGGACCATATCACAAAACACCGATTCCAAAGCCAAACGGATTAAAAGATATTCCTCGAACTTTTTCACGATACGGCATTGAACCCGACTGGTTTTTAAGCAATCTTGCCAAATTACCTCAGCCAGATCTTATTTTTGTAACCTCTCTTATGAGCTATTGGTATCCGGGTGTTAAAGAAACCATTACATATTTAAAACAAGTCTTTCCTGCGACTCCTATTCTTTTAGGCGGTATTTATGCTTCTTTATGGTTTCCGCATGCTCAAAAAGTTTGTGGTGCAACTGAAGTAATTTCTCACTACGGAGAAATAAAACTGGCTTCTTTGTTTCAAAAATATTTAGGCACCGATATACCCTTACCTTTTAATCCGCTTGACATAAACACTTGGCCGTATCCGGCGTTTGATCTGCAACCGCACTTAAATCATGTGCCTCTTCAAACCTCTCGCGGATGTCCTTTTTCTTGCGAATATTGCGCTTCCAACTTTCTTTCTCCTTCTTTTGAAAAACGAAATTGGCATTCTGTAATTGCTGAAGTTCGTCATTGGTATGAAAATTTCGGCGTGTCTCAGTTCTCCTTTTATGACGATGCCTTCTTGGTAGATGCAACTCGGCACGCCATTCCTTTTTTAAATGCGTTGATTGAGTTAAATTATCCCATTACGTTTCACACGCCCAATGCACTTCATCTTCAAAAAATTACGCCTCAAATTGCGTCCCTTCTTTACCAGGCTGGCTTTCGAACCGTTCGGTTAGGGCTTGAAACGACTCATTTTGCCGATCGCACCTGGGATCAAAAAGCATCTTTTCCCGATATGATTCTGGCATTTCAGTTTTTAAAAGATGCTGGTTTTACTCAAAAAGAAGTCGGAACATATCTTTTGGCAGGGTTACCGTATCAAAATTGGAACGATATTTTTACATCTATTGAAATTATTCTTTCTTTTGGCATTACACCTATCCCTACATATTATACGCCTATTCCGCATACAAAAATGTGGGAGATCGCCAAACAAAGCTCTAGATACGATCTAGAAAAAGATCCTATTTTTACGAACAACACGATTTTGCCCTGCCAGAAGGAGCCTTTTTCCTGGAGACAAATCACTTCGTTAAAAGAAAAAGTGCAACAAGAACAAACAAATCCCCTATAAGCAGGCGAATTGTGCTTTTTTTTGAAATATGGTACCGTTTTTTATGTTTCGTATTCTTTTATAAGTATTGATTAAATCTCAGTAGGAAAATTAGATATATGAGACCCTCGGACGCCATCCATCTTCCCATTCGATACACACGAGATTCTATTCGTTCTTTTTTTCAGCATCTCTTTTTGGGAATTGATATTTTCTTCGATCGTGATTTGTTTAATCATGCCGGTGCCATGTCTTTCTTCTTCCTGCTTTCCCTTCCCCCGCTATTTCTTTTATTTGTTTTGGGAATAGACAAATTTGCTTCTACACCGGGTATGCTTCAAATTTTTATGGAGTTTTTGGAAAAAATCGAAATCGTCGGAGTTACTCGAAAGGATTTATTGCGACTAGGCTTATTAAATCCTACGATAGGCATCGTCAGTGTTCTGGGAGTGTTGGGAATTATTCAGCTTTTTTGGGCCGGCAAAGGGATTTTAGAATCTATTCAACGAGGATTGGCCGTTGTCTTTTCAGCGCCTGAAAAACGAACAACTTTGGTCGATACGATTTTTACGTTTTCAATGCTGTTTGGATTGGTTTTCATTCTATTTGCCGGAGCGATTATAAATGCAATTTTTACGTTTATTTTTCCGTCGATTATAAATTATCTACAAATTACAGGCAAATATAGCAGTCTATTGGCCCTCTTTTTTCAGAGAATAACTCTTTTGGCTGTTATGACCGCGGCGATTTTTTGCCTTTTTTACTTTATTCCGCTACGGCGGCCTAAAATTAAATCAGCGCTGTATGGTGCAATTCTTTTTTCTTTCTCAGTATGGATTTTACAACTTATTGTAACACACTTTTTCAGCATGATACGGTATAATATCATTTACGGGATGCTAGGCTCTTTGGTTCTTTTAACTATCTGGGTATATTTGGCATGCGTTATCTTCTTCGCAGTAGCAACGAGTATTTATGTGCATGAGCGCTTTACCTCGCTCGTATTAAATCAAGCTTATAATCTCATTGTTTCTCATAAAAAAATGAGCAAATTATACACAATACTGTATGGAACGCCAGAAAGGGCTTTAAAGCAACACACTCGGCAATTTTCGACAAAAGAAATTATATTTAAAGAATCGGACGATGAACGTGAAGTCTTTTGCTTGCTTACAGGGACAGTCGGAATTTATATAGAAACAGAAGGGGAGCTTAAAAAATTATTCGATATTAAAGAAAAAGAAATATTTGGCTTTATGGCTAATATTTTAAACACACCCTATTCAGTTTGGGCGATCGCAGAAACAGATGCAACGGTTTTGGTTTTCCCGGCAGATACGATAAGTGATTTAATTCATTCCGGCGGCAAATTTGCCTTAATGGTTTCTGAAATAGTTTCTCGCAGACTTCAGATAACAATCATACAAAACAAACAACTCTCCACACAAACATTCATTCAAAAGCCGTACTGATTTCGATCCGCCGCCAGTACTCAATTTTTCAGACGAATCAAAGCAGATCGTGCGTGGGCTTCCATCCCTTCTGTTCGGGCAATTTCAACAACAGTAGCCACTTCTTTTTGAAGTGCAGCCTTATCATAGCTTAAAACATTCATCTTCTTTAAAAAATGATCTACCGATAAGGCAGATGAAAAACGCGCAGTTCCTGCGGTAGGAAGGATATGGTTTGGACCGGCAATATAATCCCCGATAACCTCCGGAGTATAGTTCCCTAAAAATACAGCACCCGCATTTTTTACCTGCTTTAATTCTTTTTGCGGATTTTTTGTCATTAATTCTAAATGCTCTGGAGCTATTTGATTTACAATTTCCATGGCTTTTGCCATGGAAGACACCAATAAAATAGTCCCGTACGCTTTTAGCGATCGTTGTACAATCTCTTTTCTGGCTACTGTAGTCATTTGCCGTTCTAGTTCAATGACTACCTGTTTTGCTATATTTTGATCGTCTGTTATTAAAATACTTGCCGCCATGGCATCATGTTCTGCCTGCCCTAACATATCTGCAGCAATGTAAATGGGATTGGCTGTTTTATCTGCCACAATTAAAATTTCACTGGGTCCTGCAATCATATCAATCCCGACTCGCCCCGCCACCCACTTTTTGGCCAAGGCAACATAAATATTTCCTGGCCCTACCACTACATCTACTTGAGGAACGGACGAGGTTCCGAAAGCCAGTGCCCCGATGGCCCAAGCACTTCCCATTTTATAAATCGCATCGACCCCTGCCAAATCCGCGGCAACAATTAAATGAGGGTCTAGCGTCCCGTCTTTCCGGCTTGGAGAGGCCATTACGACATTCGACACGCCGGCTACTTTTGCCGGAATTGCTCCCATTAAGACCGATGAAACAAGCGGTGTTTGTCCGGCACTTCCTCCGGGCACATAGATACCTGCTTTTTCTACAGGCCGAATCACTTGTCCTAAAGAAACCCCCTTTCGGGCATTTACATAAAATGAAGTTCTCTTTTGAAGCATATGAAATGCCTTAATTTGAGCGGTCGCTTGCCTTAAGGCTTTCTTGAAGGTTAAAGAAACCTCTTTGTGTGCTTTTTCCCGTTCCGCTGTTGTTACGAGTAAATTTTTTAGCGACATTTTAGGGGCATCAAATTCTCGAATATATCGAAGAAGTGCTTCATTTCCGTTTTTTTCAATCTCTTTTAAAATTCGAAGCACAGCCTTCTCTTCCTTTTGAGAGGATACAAGTGTTCGACTGGTAATTTTCGAAATTCGGCGAGTTGCTTGAAGCGCAGGATATGGCAGGATTTGAAGTAACGGCATATAACTCCTTAAAAAAATAATACTTCCTGTGTTTTAAGAATAATTGGTATAATTGTCAACAGATGGCATTCTTTGCGGCAGGAAATTTTAATAGCAACCGCCCTAAAATCAGTCATTGTTGCCTACAACGTGCATTCTCCGGTAAAAAATAAACTCTCAAAGAACAAAACAAAAAAGGCGAGTTCTATTTGAAATTAATTCTCCGCATAATACCAAGCCCTTTCACGTGTCGTCGTTTTCCACAGCGCCACTAATAATGTGAGCGATATTTACGCGTTTACATTTGAAAAGTTAGCGCACACTCTAAATAGGGTTGACTTCACAGATTCAATCTGCCACATAATATGCTTTGTTTTTTGACCTATGCGACCATTTTAGGATCCAAATATCAGTGGAGGAAATATGAAACACGTCTATAACTTTGCGGCAGGACCGGCAACGCTCCCTATGCCGGTTTTGGAAGAAATTCAAGAAAATATATTTAGTTTAAATGGAAGTGGTCTTTCTATCTTAGAAGTTAGTCATCGTGCAAAACTTTTTGAATCTGTTTTAAACGAAGCCATTGAACGAACGAAACGTTTATTGAATTTGTCCAATAATGATGTCGTTTTATTTCTGCAAGGTGGAGCCAGTACTCAATTTTATATGGTGCCTTTAAATTTAATTGGAGAAGGCCAATCGGCAGATTATGTAGAAACAGGCACATGGGCTTCTAAAGCATTTAAAGAAGTACCGAAGGCTCAGAAAAAAGCCCGCATTGCAGCGTCTTCGAAAGATCGAGATTTTTGTTATATTCCACAAACATTTGATTTTGATCCAAAAGCTGCATATGTTCACATTACTTCAAATAATACCATCAAAGGTACCGCATACCATACATTTCCAGACACTAAAAATGTGCCCTTAGTAATTGATATGTCCTCTGATATGATGTCTCGTCCAATCCCTATGGAAAATATTTCTCTTTTATATGCAGGGGCTCAAAAAAACATCGGTCCTGCGGGAACTTGTATGGTTATTATGAAAAAATCTCTACTAGATCGAATTCCAGAAGACCTCCCCTCTATGCTTAATTATCGTACGTTTGTTGAAAATAATTCTTTATATAACACACCACCTTGTTTCTCGATCTATGTAGTTTCCCTCGTATTGAAATGGATTGAAGAAACTATGGGTGGGCTTGATAAAATGATTGTTCATAATCAGAAAAAAGCCGCTATTTTATATGACTTTTTGGATTCTACAGACTTCTATCGTCCTACCGCGCAAAAAGATTCTCGCTCTTTGATGAATATAACGTTCCGTCTGCCTACCGAAGATCTAGAAAAACAATTTGTACTGGAAGCAGCTCAGGCTAGTTTGCTGGAATTAAAAGGTCATCGCTCTGTAGGCGGGTGCCGTGCTTCTATTTACAATGCCATGCCAATTGAAGGGGTGGAAACGCTTATTTCTTTCATGAAAAATTTTATGAAGAAAAACGGTTAAAACTCTTTACAAATAAACCAGACAAACCAACAATGGCATTCACATGTGAATGCCATTGTTGGTTTGTAAAAGATCAACGCCTTTCTTCGGCGCCACCTGCCGACACAATCTTATCTCCTCATCCTGTAGAATCCAACTGTTTTGCCGATGCAGAATCTGTGCCTTCAGAGGTTCCCGGCGGATTCGGATTTTGAGAAATTCGAATCCGATCCACGACTTGTGCATTTGGCACAGCATCTTTTACCACTTGATGTACCAAGCGCCGCTCCTCCTCGGTGCGGATTTTTCCTACTAAGAAGATAACCCCTTTTACCGAAGTTACATACACATTTAACGAACGCACATGGGGCGTTCCTGCCATAGCCCCTTTTATATTGGCTTCGTTGGTTTTGTCTGACAGATATTCACCGGTGGATCGTGAGCCAATAATTAAAAGATTATCTACCCCTAAAACACCTTTTATATCACCCACAATTCTTGTAATTGCTTGCTTTTTTTCTGCACTATCAGTAAGCCCTAACAAATAAACCGTTCCTTCCACCACATCGATAGTAATCCGCCTTGCGGCAATATCGGAATACGAAGTTAGTTTTGTTCTTATCTGAACAGCCAGTGCTTTATCATCTACCAATTTGCCGACAGGCCGTTCATCTGTTACCGCACCATACCCTACAGCCACGCCTGTTCCTACCACTGCGGCAACACAACCAGTCATTACGGGCAACAACAATAAAAGTGCCCAAAGTATAATTTGTCTTTTCATATTCACCTCTTTTTAATCTTTTTTCGCGCAGCATATAACGCTTGCGCTTCATATGAACTCCGCACAAAAGGTCCGCTGGCTACCTGTTGAAACCCTATGTGTTGAGCTATTGTCTTAAGTTCTTCAAATTCTGCTGGAGGAATATATCTTTCTACCGGTACTGCTTTTGGATCTGGTTGTAAATACTGTCCTATAGTTAAAAACTGACAAGAAGCATTATGCGTTTCTTGTAATAAGCCAATTACTTCTGCCCGCGTCTCTCCCAATCCTAACATAATTCCTGTTTTTCGAACAATCTTAGGATTTAATTCTTTTATCTTTTGAATTATATAAAGCGATTGATGATAGCTCGCCTTTGGTCTTATAGAAGAATATAATCGTAAAATCGTTTCCATATTATGACTTATCACATCCGGTTGGGCTGCCACAATTGCTTTTAAAGCATTTTCGTCTCCGTTAAAATCGGGAATCAACACTTCTATACGAATTGTTTTAATTCTTTTCTTTAACTCTTGAATTGTCTTAACAAAAACATTAGCACCGCCATCGTCTAAATCATCTCGGGTTACTGAGGTCAACACAACATATTTCAAACCCAGCTCTTTTGCCGCCTCCGCCACCTTCATCGGCTCCAGCATATCCTCCGCCAAAGGCTCTCCTGGTGCCACAGAACAAAATCGACAATTTCGTGTGCAAACAGATCCTAGCAACAAAAAAGTTGCTGTATTTTTTGAAAAGCATTCCCATTGATTCGGACAACGCGCTTCCTGACAAACCGTTCTCAAGTTCCTTTTTTGTAATATTTGACGTGTTTTCTCAAACGTTGATCCTAGAGGAAATGCTCGTCGTAACCATTGCGGCTTTTGCACAGCTTTCATCTTGTTCTCTTAAAACCACGCTTATGCTTCCGGCGTTTCTGACAGCCCGCCTTTTACTTTAAAGGGATTGATCAACAACAACGGAATGGGCGTTAACTTGGTCATACGTTCTGCAACAGAGCCAAAAACTACTTTTTCAAATCCTCTGCGTCCGTGAGTTCCCATAATTAACAAATCAATATTTTCTGTATCGATATATTTTAAAATTTCTTCGGCAATATCGCCAGGAAGAACGGTTGTTTTTGTTTTAATATGAGTATTGGAGAAAAATTCTTCGTGAAATTCTCGGAGTTTTTTTTGCGCCCCTGCAATTACATCTGCTTCAAACTGATCGATAGACGGATGCGACACATATATTCCCTTAAAATAATCAAATACACGCGCTACGAATAAAAGATGTACTTCTGCACTATATTTTTCGGCCATATCCTTTACATAAGGTATAATAATGGGGGATATTTCAGATAAGTCCAATGGGAATAAAATTTTTTCAAATGATTTCATCTTTTTTCCTCCAAATACATATTTTCAGCCAACTAATCCCATATTTCCTTTTCTATTCGATTCTTAATTTAATTTTTTATCATACCCTCTACAGACTTGCAAATCCATTCCACACTTTCACACATTCGCTTTTTCTTCCATTGTACGGCTTCATTGACAATCGTTAGAAACTTCATTATGTTTAGATTTTACTATAATAAAATCAACATTGTTTTCAGCCTTATGAAAACAAATAGGTGTGGGGTACACTATGAGCAAGACAGTAAAACTTATTCACGACAACAAAGAATACGAGCTTCCCGTTGTTACCGCTTCTACAGGTGAAAAAGCCATTGACATTTCAACTCTTTTAAATAAAACCGGCTTTATTACGCTCGACGTAGGGTACGCTAATACCGGCAGCTGTACCAGTACGATCACCTACATGGATGGTGAAAAAGGTATTTTGCGCTATCGTGGTTATCCGATCGAAGAGTTGGCTAAAAACTGCAATTTCGTCGAAGTGGCTTTTCTTTTAACGAATGGACATTTGCCCAATGAACAAGAAAGAAGAAGATTTTCTGTTCAATTAAATGATCATTCTTTGGTTCATGAAGACATGCGAAGATTTTTCGACAGTTTCCCGCACGGCGCCCATCCAATGGGCATCTTGGCATCCATGGTTACTGCCATGCGCAGTTTTTATCCAGAACGATATTTAGAAGAAGAAGAAATCAGCATTTCCACCACACGACTCATTTCTAAAGTTCGTACAATGGCAGCAATGTCATATCGAATTTCTCGAGGACAAAATATCGTCTATCCTCGACCAGACCTATGCTATTGCGGTAATTTTCTGAACATGATGTTTGATACGCCTGTTAAACCATATGAAATTGATCCAGACATCGTTCGTGCGGTAAATATCTTTTGGGTTCTTCATGCCGATCATGAACAAAACTGCTCTACTTCCGCTGTTCGCATGGTGGGTAGTGCCCGTGTTAATTTATACGCCGCTATTTCCGCCGGTATTAGCGCATTATGGGGTCCGCTCCATGGCGGTGCAAATCAAGCTGTTATTGAAATGCTAGAAGAAATTCATAAAACAGGAGAAAGTCCTAAGTTATATGTTAATCGAGCAAAAGATAAAAATTCCACATACCGACTCATGGGCTTTGGCCATCGTGTATATAAAACATATGATCCGCGCGCTAAAATTATTAAAAACATGTGCCATACCCTTTTGAAAAAACTTAATCGCACAGATCCTTTATTGGATATCGCATACGAAATTGAAGAACTCGTTTCGAAAGATGATTATTTCGTTTCCCGAAATCTTTATCCAAACGTAGATTTTTATAGTGGTATTATTCTTCGAGCTATTGGTATTCCAACCAATATGTTTCCAGTCATGTTTGCTATCGGTCGCCTGCCTGGCTGGATTTCTCAATGGCGAGAAGATAGTGAGGATCCGAACTGGCGTATTTGTCGACCACGGCAAATTTATTTAGGAGATGTAGAGAAAAAATTTATCCCGATCAATGAGCGAGGATAGCAGCAAATTCATGATGATCTCTCGTAATGATCCCTGTTCCTGTGGTAGCGGCAAAAAATATAAAAAATGCTGCAGTGCTACTGGCATTCCTGGAGAACTAACTGACTTGTATTGGCGGAAATATCAGATTCGTTTAAAAAACGAATCTGATATTTCCGCCATTCGTCAATGCGGCGCATTAGTTATAAAAACATTTAAAGAGATCGAACCCTATTTAAAGCCAGGCATTGCTACTGATGAAATCAATACTATTGTTCATGAATTTACAATCAAAAATGGCGCAACGCCCGCTCCATTAGGATATCGCGGATATCCCAAAAGCGTATGCACATCTGTTAACGAAGTTATTTGTCATGGTATTCCCAGCAATCGAAAATTAGAAAACGGAGACATTATTAATGTCGACATTACATCGATATTAAATGGCTACTATGCAGATGCAAATCAAACCTATTTTATCGGCACACCCTCTGCTGATGCTCAAAAAATCGTTTCTGTCAGCAAACAATGTTTGAAGGAAGCTGCCTCTGTCGTTCGACCCGGTTGTTATTTAAATGATATTGGTCGTGTTATACAAAAGTATGCTGAAAGCCAAGGCTGCTCTGTTGTTCGAGAATTTGTCGGACATGGAATTGGATACGAATTCCATGAGGCACCTCAAGTTCTTCATTATGTCGCTCAAGGAAATGATATTCCTCTCGTACCGGGTATGGTTTTCACTATTGAACCAATGATTAATTTAGGCAAAAGAGAATCTCGCGTTCTATCGGATGGCTGGACGGTCGTCACCCAAGATGGTTCTCTTTCCGCTCAATTTGAACAAACAATTGTAGTTACTGAATCAGGCATGGAAAGCCTTACTCCATACGAATTATAGAAACAATCTTTTCTCTTAAGAATTTTTTATGACTGATTTTCCAAAACAATATATTTCTGTTGCAATATGCTTGCCGGTTTTTTCCGCCTTTACGTATGAGGTGCCTCCGCATTTACAAGAACTTATTCAGCCGGCCAAACGAGTTCTTGTTCCTTTTGGCAAACGAAAAATTACAGGATTTATACTGTCTTCTTTTTCAGAAGATCCTGAAATTCCAACCAAATCTATTATCGATATATTAGACGAAGAACCGCTTTTCCCGCCAGAAATGCTGGAACTATTTTATTGGATCGCAGGATATTATATGTATCCTTTAGGAGAAGTCATTCAAACAGCCCTTCCGAAAGGACTTTTGGTTTCCGATACCTATGCGGTTCTTCTTACGCCAAAAGGAGAAAAATCTCTTCTAAAAGATGCTTCCACTCCCTTTAAAAATATCTTGAAAGCCATTCAAAAAAAACCAGGACTATCTGTTAAGGCTCTTACAGCTGTGTCTAAATGTTCAAATGGAGATATTCTCCTTGCGGAAAAAGAAGGTTTTTTAGTTCGAAAAAGAATTTTACTTCCTCAAAAAAACCGCCCTAGGATGGGGCTCTTTGTTCAGCCAAAAACAATTGTTTCTAAAAACAAAAATCTGTCAGAAAGTCGAAAACGCATTCTTTCTGCTCTTCAAAAATCTAATCCGCTTCCCTTGTCAGAGCTCATCAAAAAAACCAAAACTACTTCTCAAACTATCCATCGTATGGTCAAAGACGATTTTATTACTATTTTCGAAAGTCGTATTTATCGAAATGCATTTGGCGAAACTATTGCCCGAGATACGCCACCTTCTTTAACCGATGAACAAAAAGAAGTCTTAAATACGCTTTTGCCCCAAATTAAAAAAGGTTTTTTTCCCTTCTTGCTTCAAGGTGTCACTGCTAGCGGAAAAACGGAAGTATACCTACAACTTGCAAAAAAAACACTAAGTCAAAATAAAACGGTTTTAGTGCTAGTTCCCGAAATTGCTTTAATCTCTCAAGTAGAAACACGTTTTAGGGCGCGATTTGGCGACCAAATTGCCGTATATCATAGTGCTCTTTCTGATGGACAACGACTTGATCAATGGCACCAAATAGCTTCTGGTCAAATTCCTATCGTCATTGGTACACGCTCTGCTATTTTTACACCGCTTAAAAATATAGGCATCGTCATTGTCGATGAAGAACATGATAATTCTTATAAACAAGAAGATCGTCTTCGATATAATGCTCGAGATGTTGCTTTAGTCCGGGGTCGCCAGGCTAATGCTATGGTTGTATTAGGATCCGCAACTCCTTCATTACAATCTATTTTCAATGTAAAAACAGGTAAGCTCACTCACCTTTTTCTTCATAAACGAATTGGGAATCGTCCGCTTCCTATAATTCAATTAGTAAATCTAACTGATTTTAAAGATGAAACCGGTTTTCAAAAATGGATGACGCCTGTTCTTACAAAAGCGATTGGCGAAACACTTCAAAATAAAGAGCAAGCACTTTTGTTTTTAAACAGGAGAGGCTACAGCACGTTCCCACTATGTGAGGCTTGCGGTCAACCAGTTACGTGTCAAAATTGCAAAATCACACTTACGTATCATCAATCGAAAAACCGTTTTGAATGTCATTATTGTGGCTTTATTCGTCCGGCGATTACTAAATGTCCAACTTGCAAATCTCCTCATATTCGCCAATTGGGATTTGGCACTGAGCGAGTGGAAGAGCTTGTTAAAAAACTTTTCCCCACAGCTCGAGTTGCTCGACTTGATGCAGACACCACCGCGCCTAAGGGAGCCCTTATAAAAATTTTAAAAAATTTGAGGGAAGGGAAAACTGATATTTTAATTGGAACTCAAATCGTCGCCAAAGGACACGATTTCCCAAACATCACATTGGTTGGTGTTCTTTGTGCCGATTTTTCACTGCATCTTCCAGATTTTCGATCTACAGAGCAGACCTTCCAGCTTATTTCACAAGTTGCTGGACGGGCAGGACGAGGAGATAATCCCGGAAAAGTTATTCTCCAAACATATGTCCCAGATCATTTCAGTATGATTTCTGCTATGACTCAAACCACGAATTCATTTTATGAAAAAGAACTAGAATCGAGACGAGAACTTGGATATCCTCCTTATTCTCGCATGGCTCAGATTCGACTTTGGGGGAAAAATAATGATCAAACAAAAAAGCGAGCTCTTGAACTTGCCCGCATCGCTCGAGAACTGTGTGATCAGCCTCCTTTTTATCCAAAAATCAAAATCTTAGGCCCAAAAGAAGCCTCTCTTCATAAAATTGCAAATCAATATCGCTGGCAACTTCTGTTTAAGGCTTCGTCTTCCGTATTATTACACAATTTTATCGAATCTTTACTTATGAATCATCCTACAGCACAGAAGGATCGAAAGGTTCGCCTTGCTGTCGACATAGATCCATATTTCTTACTATAAAAATTAAACTCTATTAAAGGGCATCATGCGTTTGTGCTATACTATTTTCTTTTTCACTATAAGTCTTTTCATGATAGCTTTCGCATGGGCAACCCCACATGTTGTTATACTACAAGACTCTTACGATTATGGATATGTTTTGGAGGGCCAAACAGTTGAACATAGTTTTCTTCTTCAAAATCGAGGAACTACCGATTTACTCATTGATAAAGTCGATACCGGTTGTGGATGTATTTTATCTTCTTATCCAACTAAAATTTCGCCTGGATTTGAAGCACCGATCAAAATCCAACTCATTACTATTGGTTATGGCAACTCTTCCTTAAATCGAACCATTCAAGTGTATACAAACGATCCAAATCAAAGAATTACCTTGTTTCAGATCAACGGACATGTCGATCAGTTTGCTAAAATATCTGAGCGAAAAATTTTTCTTACCGGAACCAGTGATAAAAATTTGGAAAAAACGATCTACATTCAACCAACACAAAAATATCCATTCAAGATTATTGGCATTCAAACAGCCAAAAAAAATATTATAGAAGTATTTCTAAATGAAAAAAAAGATCGAAACGACCGTCTCCTATATGAGGTTGCGCTTAAAAATATAAAAACCACTCCTGGCATACATACAGACGAAATCTACCTTCTAACCAATCACGAAATACAAAAAGGAATTTCAATCAACGTTATTGTAAAAATAACTGAAAAATAAAGCTTGAAAAAGAGAATGATAAAATGGAAACAAAACTGGTTATTTTAGATTGTGACGGAGTTTTATTAGACACGCAAAAAAGCGTTAGATTATACTATGACGCTCTTTTCCAAGAAGTTGGAGCTCCTGTTTTAACCGATGATCAATTTAAAAGTGCTTTTATGAGTACTGTTAAAGAAGCAATTGATCAATTTATTCAAAACCCTCAACAGCAAAAAAAAGCTCTGGCTCTTCAAAAAAAATTTGATACAACCCCTTTTTTAAACGAAATTGAAATTTCGCCTACTACGGTACCTTCTCTGCTCTTTTTGCGTCAGTTTGTTAAAACGGCCATAGTTACAAATCGCTCTTATAGCATGACAGAAATTATAAAACGATGGTCTCTTTATAAATATTTCGATCTTATTATCACTGCGATGGATGTTTCACAGCCCAAACCCAACCCGGAAGGGCTCAACAAAGTACTTTCTGCATTTAATCTCTCGCCGGAAGAAGCCCTTTTCGTGGGAGATTCTTCTTCTGATGAACTTGCCGCCAAACAAGCGCAAATTCCATTTGTTTCGTTCCAAAATGAAACCCTCTCAGCCGCCTATTATATTTATGAAATCCCGCAACTTGCGGATATTTTAAAACTTCCAGTATAAGTTTACTTTTATTTTTTTCGTTCAATCTAACTGCTAGGACAATAAAAAAGGGAGCAAACTTTTGCTCCCTTTTTTATTGTCTTTTCTTTTTATTCTAAACATCGAAATATAATGCAAACTCATATGGATGAGGTCGCATCCGAACCGCATCGGATTCTTGTTTTGATTTATAATCAATCCATGTGTCAATCACGTCTTTCGTAAAAACATCTCCCTTTAATAAAAAGGCGTGATCTTCTTTTAACGCATCTAGTGCTTCTTGTAGTGTACTTGGCACAGAAGGAATTCCCGCTAATTCTTCCGGTTTCAATCCATAAATATCTTTATCCATGGGTTCTCCCGGATCAATCTTATTTTCAATTCCATCTAGTACAGCCAATAATAAAGCAGAAAAAGCCAAGTAGCCATTACACGCTGGATCCGGAGTTCTAAACTCAATGCGCTTCGCCTTGGGGGATAAATTATACATCGGAATTCGAATTGCCGCGCTTCGATTTCGGCTGGAATAAGCCAAGTTCACAGGTGCCTCATATCCAGCAACAAGGCGCTTGTATGAATTTGTCGTTGGGTTCGTAAAAGCACAAAGGGCCTTACAATGTTTCAAAATCCCTCCAATGCCATACAAAGCCTCTTGAGAAAAACCGGCGTACTTATCTCCCGCAAACAACGGCTTTCCATCTTTCCATAAACTAATATGGATATGCATCCCGCTCCCATTGTCTCCGAACAACGGTTTTGGCATGAAGGTTACTGTTTTGCCATATTGCGTTGCCACATTTTTTAACACATATTTAAACCAAGCTAGCTGATCTCCCATTTGAAGTAATGGTTTAAAACGCATATCTATTTCTGCTTGACCACCGGAGGCCACTTCTCCATGTTGACATTCTACATCAATATTTAAATCTTCTAATGTCAGCATCATTTCTGTTCGAATATCTTGTAATTTATCTGTTGGAGGCAGAGGATAATATCCCTCTTTCAAGCGTGGCTTATGTCCTAAGTTGGGCATTTCATCTCTACCTGTATTCCAATTTCCTGATATAGAATCCACCTCATAAAATGCTGCATTGGTTTCTGAATCAAAACGCACAGCGTCAAAAATAAAAAATTCTGCTTCGGGTCCAATATACACAGTATCCGCAAATCCTAATTTCTTTAAGTATGCTTCCGCTTTCTTGGCAATATATCGTGGATCCCTTGAGTAGGGCACTCCAGTAATGGGATCAAATACGTTTCCTAACAAAACAAGTGTTTTTTCTTCAAAAAAAGGATCTACTTGCATGGTTGACGGATCTGGAATCACAATCATATCACTGTTATCAATAGTACACCAGCCACGCATGCTAGAGCCGTCTAGTCCGAATCCACTTTCGAAACAATTTTCATTTAATTCTCCAGCAGGAATAGTAAAATGCTGCCATGTTCCGATAAAATCCATAAATCGAATATCAACTACCCGAATATTATTTTCTTTAATATATGCTATCACTTTTTCGATTGTCACCATTTCCTCCTTGCCCACATCGTATGTCCTTTTGAGATATTACCGACTATAATGCGTCTCTTCCTTTTTCACCGGTTCGAATTCGAATGGCTTCTTCCATGGAAACAATAAAAATCTTTCCATCTCCGATTTTCCCCGTTGCTGCAGCTGTTTGAATTTTCGATACAACCATCTCTACTTGGGCAGTCTCTACAACCACTTCAATCTTAATTTTAGGAATAAAATCAACAACGTATTCCGCACCTCGATAAATTTCTTTATGCCCCTTCTGGCGACCAAAACCCTTTACTTCCGTAATTGTCATTCCTTGAACGCCAATTTCATTCAACGCTTCTTTTACATCATCTAGCTTAAAGGGCTTGATAATTGCTTCAATTTTTTTCATTGCTCCCTCCCAAACGATCTTTCCCAGATTTGTATATATTATAAGACATCTATTTTTTTCTTTTATCACAATCCGCGCTCTAATCCTAGTAAAAGCTATCCTTTTTGCTCAAAATTATTTGAATTCTACCCTCTTACAAGAATTCAAATCCTTCCTTTCCTTTTGAGGGACATCAACTAACATCCGTACAAATAGCTAACAATCGTGTGGAGATACTATCTATTTCTTCCGCTGCAGACAACTTTCTACCGCCGTCGGTACAAACATAAAAAACATCTACAACTTGGTCTATTTTTGTTGAAATTTTCGCAAATTGGATTGTTAATCCCTGCTCAAAAAGAACGTTGGTCAAACGAAATAAAAGCCCTGGATAGCTTTGTGTATAGACTTCTACAACAGAATATTTGCGACTTGCTTCATTATCTATATGTATGCGATCAGAACTCTTTCCAAGAATCGTACGCTGTTTCCTTTCTTTTTTCACGAACGCCACGAGCTGCTCAGACAAATTCAGTTTGCCCGTTAAGACATTCTCTAAATCCATTTTTACTTTTTTCCATTTTTCTTCTTCAAAATGCAGGTCTTTTGGAGGAGTTACTCTGAAAATATCCAAGGCCACTCCGTTTTGCCATGTCATTACATATGCCGTTAAAATATCCATTCCATGTAAGGTAAAAATTCCTGCCAGTTTGGAAAATAAACCCGGCTGATCTTTCACACAAATTGTTATATCTCGAACATTTTTAATCTCCGGCACAGCAACATGGAAAGCCACCGTATCCATTTTTAATTGACGAAATAAGTTTATATGTAAAAGAGCTTCCTCTACAGAAGCTCGCAGAAAATATTCTGAAGGCATATCTTCCAAAAGACTTTCAATTTCTTCTTGTGGCATAAATTGAACTGCTTCAGAAATAATTGTTTCTCGTTTTCGCACTGAACGATCTGGTGCCTGCACGGCCGGCATTTCTCCGCTTTCTAAATATTGATACAAGCGGAAAAAAAACTCTTTCAGCATGCTTTGCATCCAGCTATTCCACGCCTTCGGACCTGTCGAAATCGAATCTGCCACAGTTAACAAATATAACATTCGCAACCGCTCAATCGTCTTAATTTTTCTGGCACAGGAAGCAATTACATCATCGTCTTCTATATCGCGGCGAGAAACCGTTTTAACCAGCAGTAAATGTTCTTTCACTAAAAAAACAATTGTTTCAATATCTGCCTGTATAAACCCTTTTTCTTCTAAAATTTTTTGAGCGATCTCAGCGCCTACATTTGCGTGATCTTTTTGAGCATATCCTTTCCCAATATCATGCAATAACGCTGCCCATAGAAGATGTCTTCTATGATGCAATCCTTTCATTATGTCTACCGAAAAAGAATCTATCTCAGCAGACACTTTCGGCTCTAACATCATTAATTTCAGACTATAGACGGTTTGAATAATATGTCGATCTACTGGATAAATATGATATTCATTATATTGAATCCGATTTACAAGTGTCGAAAATTTTGGAATAAATTTTTCTAGCAATCCAGTCATTGCCATCTGCTCCAACACATTAAAAACAGATGCAGGCATGACAAGAACTCTTTCAAATGACAAGATCACTTCAGGATCTTTCCAAAATTTATTTTCTACGGAAGGCAAAAACTCTCGAACCAATCGGATTGCCTCTGCAGATAAAGGCACATTTAAGTGCGCACTTTCTTCAAATATCTTCATTAATAAAAATCGGTTTTGAACAATTGTCTCACTGGAAACAAAAAATAGTTTTCCCTTTTTTACAAACAGTCCTTTTGTTTTGTTTCGCCGCGTTGTTTTGCGTTGCCCAAATATTTTTTTAAAAAATCCATGTTCACACAAAAAAACAGTATATTGCTTTTTGATAAACTCCATATTTCGATGCAATTCTCCCAAAAACCGCTCTACTGGCATTTGACCGTCTTTAGGAACATAGCTCATTTTTAATGCGATTTTTTCTTGATAATGCAAAAAAAGCCTGTCTGTTTTTCGATTCGTTAATAAATGCAATTGATTTCGAACATTCCAAATAAATTCGAGGGCTCTTTCGAGTGAATCATATTCGTTAGCAGATAAGACTCCTTGATATTCTAAGTCTCGAACTGACATTACGCCTAATTTGGCTTTTGAAATCCATAAAAGAGCATGATAGTCTCTCAGCCCTCCTCGCCCTTCTTTCAAATTCGGCTCTAACATATTAGAAGAGTCTCCAAATTTTATATGGCGCTCTATATTTCGATCTACAATTTTTTCCACTAAATAATCTCGATACTGTGGCAAAAAGTTTTCTTGAATTGTATGGGTTAATTCGAGAAAAAGGCTGGAGACTCCGCAAACAAACCTACTATCTAACACTCCTGTTAATACTGAAATGTCTTCTTTCATTAATTCAATTGTTTCTGATGTGGTTCGTGTGGCATGCCCTATCTCAAATCCCAAATCCCACAACGGATATATCAGTTCTCCAACGAGATCCTTGGCGGCTTCGGGAATTTCTTTTTTAAACAAAAATAAAACATCTATATCCGATCGATAATTTTGCTCTTGCCTGCCATATCCTCCCACGGCAACAACAGCGCATGGGAAATTTTCCTTTTCCAGCGTTGCTCCAATTAAACTTTTCGCATAAATATCTTGAAAATAGCTATCGATAAAGGAGCTCGTTTCTTTCAAAAAAGCTCGTCCCATTTTTTTAGGACGTCGTTCTTTTTGAATTTTCAACTTTTCCTGTAATATCTGTGCTGAATTTTTTATATGCTTTTGAAAAGAAATACCCATTAATTCTCTTTCTTTTACATTGCCGATCGAAGATGGCAAATCCCGTACCAGAACAACTTTTTGAACACGTCTATTTCCCTAAGATCTCTTGAAAAGCTTGATTATAATGTTTTATAACCGCTTTTCGAAATGTTAAATATCGCTTCTTTCCCACCACGGCAGACCTTTCCTGCAAACTTAATCGATGGGCTACTGCCCGAAAAACAAGATACGCCTTCCGCAAACAGTATGCTGTCGCTTCATCTATAATATTTTCATCCAACAACATATGAATCTGGCGAACAATATCTGTATATTTTAAAATGGTTGGGTGCTGATGAGCATGCTGTAAAATTAAATATTGAACTAAAAATTCAATATCCATCATGCCCCCCTCTCCATGCTTCAAATGAAACCCTGTTGCTTGTCCCTTTTTTTCTTCTCGCAACCGATCTCTCATTTGCATAACTGCGCTGGCTAATTCTTTAGCATCTCTTGGCTGACTTAAAATCTCTCGGCGCATTTCCTCGAACCGTTTCATCATTGCTGGGTCTCCAGCAACAGCTCTGCTTCGAACTAATGCCTGGTGTTCCCATACCCAAGCATCCTTTAATTGATATTCTCGAAACATATTAATATGTGAAACCAATACACCGGAGCGCCCATTGGGACGCAGGCGAGTATCCACTTCATACGTTACTCCCGCCGATGTAGGTGTGGATAACGTATGCAACAACCGTTGACCTAGGCGAGCATAAAATTGCCGTCCATCAATCGGTCGTGCCCCCCCCGTTGTCTCTCGATCATCTCCTTCATGTAAAAAAATCAAATCCAAATCACTTACATACCCCAATTCATAGCCACCTAATTTCCCCCCAGCTACGATAGCAAAACCTTTATGAGTGATATCCGCTGGCGTATTGTTTTGATCACATACAGGCACTCCATGTCGCTCTGTTAAATATGTCCAAGTAAAAGAAAGAACCTCTTCTAAAATTGATTCAGCAATTAATGACAACTGGTCGCTTACTTGCATTAGCGCTAACCGCTGTGCAATATCCACTGTCGCAACCCGCAAAATGAAATATTGCTTTAATAGTGCAAAAGTCTCCATTTGTGATTCCAGGTCATCAACTGTTACTCCTTCTAATCGCTTATGAAATAACTTCTCTATCGATTTTTGCTTCAGCAGATTATAATCGCCTCCCAAATCCACAATTTCATCCAACAAAGCTGGATGCCGAGAAACAAACGAAATAATCCAAGAGCTTTGACTGGCCAATATTACTAATCGTTTTAATGGCAATGGGTTTTCGATTAGCAAATACAAATAACACGTTCTACGTTCAATGGTTTCCAACAAATCCAACATACGCCTCAACGCAGACGATGGATGTATGGTTCCTGCCGCCAAAGCAACTATTCGAGGTATCAACTGACAAAGCCGATCTCGTCCGTCCGCACTTAAATGTTGTGTTGAAGAAGACTGCTTGAAAGTTTCAATCATTCGCGCAATGTTTTTTGGATTGTTATATCCAACATTTGCTAAAACATTCCAGCCTTCTTTGGTATCAAACGATGTGTTCCATAAAGTTATTAGTTGACCATAAAGCCCTGTGTTCACAGGAGCTTCAGAAGAAGACTCCAATAATTTTTGGAAATGAAAATTTACTTTTTTTCGAAGAAGGTCCAATTGGCTTTTAAAAGAAGTCCAAGTATCGAATCCCATTGAAAAAGAAAGCTGCTTTTGGTCTTCATCGGAAAAAGGGAGGGTGTGTATCTGTTGGTTTTTTGCCATTTGTAGACGATTTTCTGTATCTCGTAAAAAAATATATGCGGTTGTCAGATCATCATACACATCTCCAACGATTAAGCCTTCCTCCAAAAGAATCTGCAAAACTTGTAAAACCCCTTTTCTTTGTAAAGACGGAAGAACACCGCCACGAACCAACTGAAAAATTTGGCAGAAAAATTCAATCTCACGAATGCCACCGGGTCCTTGTTTAATATCATTTTGTAAGGCTTCTGACATTGTTTCATAGGCGATTTTTTCTTTCATTGAACGAAGTGATGCAAAATTTGCATAATCTAAATATCGCCTGTAAACAAACGATTTCATTCGATCCATTAGCCACTGGCCGTCTGTCACGTCTCCACCTATAACACGGCCTTTAATCCAGGCGTATCTCTCCCAATCTCTCCCCATTAGTTCATAATACTGCAACATACGATCGAAACTTACTACCAAAGGCCCTTTTTCTCCATGTGGTCTAAGTCGCATATCCACACGAAAAACAAAGCCGTCTTCTGTCATATCACTTAAAAGTGCAATTAATCGTTTTCCTACTCGCGTAAAAAATTCTTCACAACTAATACTATTTTTACCCGATGTATATCCAGTCGTGGGATATGCAAAAATTAAATCAATATCTGATGAAAAATTAAGTTCACGAGTTCCTAATTTTCCCATGGCTATCACAATCAGTTGTTGAGGAGTACCATCTTTGGCCAAAGGCATTCCAAACCGACGAATTTCTTGTTGGGTTACGTGTGTTGCACATACAGAAACTGCTGCATCAGCTAAGTTCGATATACTTATCAAGGTTTCTTGCAAACTGGCTTTTCGAGTTAAATCATTCCATGCAATTCGAACCATTTCCCAGTTTCGCACTTCTCGTAATATTTTTAAAATATCCCCTTCATATACGATTTCTGTAAATGCTACCTGAAATAAGGTTTCATATTCTTCTTTTGTTGGCACAAACAGCTCTTTTTCCTTTTCTATCTGTTTTAACAGAGCGTACATTTTTATTGGATTCCGCATTGCCTGCCAAAAAACAAAATCACTCAGGCCAAATACACGCTGGGCGGCCATCTTAATTTCCGGAGAACTTTTTGCCTCGGGCTGAATGCCTTCCAAAGTGCTCCAATAGGTATCCCAATGGGTTGTTTTTGGGGGGGGAAGTGTTGAAGAAAGTCTCATTGTGCTACTCAATCTATAAAAAACGATTTTGTATAAAATACTTGATAATTTTATATTTTATTTCATATGCAAAAATTTTTAGCAACCTTCAATTGATGGAGTTGAACACATATCATCCATTTGCTATTATCCGTCAGCTTTTTCATATCTGTTTTTAATGTTTTGTTCTCGTTGGAGACAAAAATTTTTCGTAAAAAAGGTTTGCTCTTTTCATATGATCCGGAATGTGATATTAACAAGCTACTTTTCGATCTAAATTTACATGTTTTCACAGTTCTCAAAAATAAGAGAAAAAACCATGACTCCCTTTATGCTAGACGATCGTTATCGTGATGAATGTGGTGTGTTCGGAATTTCTGCTCACCCTGAAGCTGCTCAAATGACATACTTTGGACTTTACGCTCTCCAGCATCGTGGTCAAGAAAGTGCTGGTATCTCTGTCGCACGAGATGGCGATATTTTTTCTCATAAAGAAATGGGTCTCGTTCCGGATATTTTTGACACCCCTTTGTTAAAAACTCTGGGTGAAGGCAGTGCTATCGGGCATGTTCGCTATTCCACGGCGGGCGCCAGCACAATTCATAACGCCCAGCCTTTTGTTGTCCGGCACCGACAGCGTGCTTATGCATTAGCTCATAATGGCAATTTAGTTAACGCCCACCTTTTGAAACATGAATTGGAAGAATCGGGTTCCATTTTTCAAACTACTATGGATTCAGAAATTTTTCTTCATCTTTTTATTAAACATTTAAAAATTGGCTTTGATGAGGCTCTGCTTAAATCTGTAGAGAAGCTAAGGGGAGCGTTTTCCTTCGTTATGCTTACCAGCAACGGTGAAATCATTGGCATTAAGGATTCAAGTGGAATTCGCCCTCTTTGCTTGGGAAAACTTTCGACTGGTCAATACGTCCTTTCTTCAGAAAGCTGTGCATTAGATTTAATTTCTGCTGAATTTGTTCGAGAACTAGAACCTGGTGAAATTGTTATTATTGATAAAAATGGTATTCGCAGTCTATTTAATCCCATTAAGCGAAAACAAGCATTTTGTATTTTTGAACTTATTTATTTTGCACGACCTGATAGTACTATTAACGGCAAAAATGTATATCTGACTCGAAAAGCACACGGTCGCCAACTTGCGATTGAATCCCCGATAGAAGCAGATTTTGTCATGCCTTTCCCGGACTCTGGGAACTATGCTGCCATTGGCTTTGCACAACAAATTGATCTTCCGTTTGAAATGGGTATGATTCGAAACCACTATGTTGGTCGTACCTTTATTCAGCCGACTCAAAGCATGCGTGATTTTAGTGTAGAAATGAAACTCAACCCGGCAAAAGAACTCTTAAGAGGGAAAGAAGTCATTATTGTAGAAGATTCGATTGTGCGAGGGACTACTACTCGTACTCGAGTTAAAGTGTTACGAGAATTAGGTGTGAAAAAAATTCATATGCGAGTTAGCGCTCCAACTCATTGTTTTCCTTGTCATTATGGTATTGATTTTTCTTCGAAAGGAGAACTGATTGCCGCCAAGTATAGTGTTCCTGAGCTTACTGATGTTCTGGGATTAGACTCTTTGCGTTATTTAAGTATCGAAGGAATGTTAAAAGCTACCGGATCTAAACCTGAATCCAATATATATTGTACGGCTTGTTTTGACGGGAATTATCCGATTCCTTTTGATGGTTCTATTTTTTAAATATAGCTATTTTGTTAATCTTCTTTTTTATGAACCAAAGCACCCGTTGGACAAGATTGAAGGCATATTTTCGAGCAATTATCGCATATGGAAGAATCCATTCCAATAAAACTCAATCGCATATTAATCCCTCTATGCGAAAAAGAAAATTGGGCACTCCCTTGAGCTTTTTCACATGCCGCAAGACATCTCGCACAAAGAACACATCGGTTTACATAATAAATTGCGCACGGATGTTTTGTATCAATCGCTGGTTCTTTGAGATATTTTGCAACTCTATCGTTCGAAAGTTTTACTTGTAGAAATTTAGCAATTTTCTGAAGCTCACAAACCCCATTGGCCTCACACGTCCCACAGGCAACGTCATGCGTGCTTAACAATAAATGAAACGCTTTTTTTTGAAGCTGACGGACTCGTGAAGTATTGGTTTGGACGACCATTCCCTCTTCTATTGATACACTACAAGCGGACTGCGGCGACGAACAGCCATCAATTTGAACCATACATAAGCGGCAAGAGGCTCCGTTGTCACGAATTTCCGGCAAAAAACAAACATGAGGAATGTAAATATCATTTTCCAAACATGCTTGAAGCACAGATTTTCCTTCGGATACCTCTACTTCTTTTCGGTCTAAAATCAGTTTCATCTATTTTTGTCTCTAGGTCTTTGTCGTTTTCGGGGATGGATTTTCAATAACCGGCACCAAATGAGCTGGTGAAATTCGACGAACCGCATCATATTCTGGCGGACAGGCGGTCATACACTCTCCGCACTTTACACATAGCTGTTGATCAATTCCTTTCTTCCGGGTCGATGTTGTAAAAATCGCTTCTGTTGGACATGAGCCCACACATACATCACATCCACGAGCACACGCATCTAAATCAATATAAAAAGCAATTAATTTCCGGCAAACATGCCCCCGGCATTTTTTTTCTAAAATATGTTCTTCAAATTCCTCCGAAAAATATCGAATAGAACTTAATACTGGATTCGCTGCTGTTTTTCCCAGACCACAAAGAGATCCTTCTTGAATAGAGATGCCTACTTCCTGAAGAGTTTTTAATTCTTCTAAAGAGCTTTCTCCTTCTGTAACCCGGGTTAAAATATCCAACAAATATTTGGTGCCAATTCTGCAAAAAGTACATTTCCCACAGGATTCTTTTTGAGTAAAATCTAGAAAATACCGTGCCACATTCACTGGACAAGTATCGTGCGCCATAACAACCAATCCACCGGACCCCATCATTGCGCCCGCACTTAAAAGAGAATCAAAGTCAATCGGAGTATCGAGCATCTCTTCTCCCAAACATCCGCCAGAAGGCCCGCCAATTTGAACTGATTTAAAATTTTTGGCATTTGAGATACCACCACATATATCAAAAATTAATTCTCGCAATGTAATCCCCATAGGTATCTCTACCAATCCAGGATATACAACATCTCCTACTACAGAAAAAATAGCTGTGCCGGGACTTTCCACTGTACCCATTGATCGAAACCATTGTGCTCCGTTTTGAAGAATGCTTGATACCATTGCTAGTGTTTTTACATTATTTACGACTGTCGGATATCCCATAAACCCTTTTTGCGTTGGATAAGGAGGTCGTGCTGTCGGCATGCCTCGAAATCCGGCCATTGATTGCAATAAGGCCGTTTCTTCGCCACAGACAAAAGCCCCAAAACCTTCAAACACCTCAATGTCAAAAGAAAAATCCGATCCTAAAATCGCATCTCCTAAAAAATTCCATTCTCTTGCCTGTTGTAATGCTTTCTTTACTATTTTCACCGCCAGTGGATATTCCGTACGCACATAAAAAACTCCTCGAGTAGCCCCCACAGCTTTACCACACAAGATCATACCTTCAATAACGCGGTGCGGATCACTTTCCAACAACATCCGGTCCATATATGCACCAGGGTCTCCTTCATCTGCATTACAAACTACCCATTTTACAGCCGAATCATGTTGTGCGACTTCCGCCCATTTCAATGCGGTCAAATAACCGGCACCACCTCTTCCTCGTAATTTTGCTTCAGAAATCACCTCTATAATATTTAAAGAAGAGTCTTCCAATGTTTTTGCCAATGTAGAATATCCATCTTTCATAACATAGGAGGCTATTTCTTCTGGATCAACCTTTCCACAATGTTCCATGGCAATCCGTTTTTCCATTCCAAAACGAGGAAACTCCATTACCTCCGGCAATAATTCATTTGGAATCATAGCTCCATATACATGCTCCAAGCGCGGATCGGAATCTTTTAAAAACATCCGCGTCAACATTTTAGCCTTCCCAGGCGTTACCTTATTATAAAACAATGGAGGAAAACCGCTTATTGGATGATCAATAAGTACGATCGGTTCCGCATAGCAGTGCCCGAAGCAACCAGTTGTTTTTATAATCGCATCAATTTCTAGTTGTTCAATTGCTTCTTCAAATGCTTTTTTTGTATCCAGCGCACCGGCAGCAATACCACACGTCGCCATCGCTATTTGTACAACAGGAATGTTTGGCCGATCATTGACAGAAAGTTCTGCTCTGGCTTTTTTTTGAAGCATTGCGTATGCGCTATTCATCATTTCAGCTTTTTTTCTTTCGAGCAGCAATTTCTTCTGCCACCTGTACTTGCGTAAAAAACCCTTCTACTTTACTTGGCATCATACTGGGATATGTTGTCTTTCCTACCATGGCAACAGGTGCAAGAGCACAACATCCAACACAAGCCACCCGTTCTAAACTAAATTTTCGATCTGAAGTTGTTTCTCCTTCTTTAATTTCCAATTTTCGTTCAAAATTTTCTAAAATAATATCCGCTCCTCGCACATGGCAAGCGGTACCCAAACAAACCTTAATGGCATATTCTCCCGGAGGATGTTCTTTAAACTGATTATAAAAAGAAACTACTCCGTATATTTCTGCCAACGGCAACGTTAAATAATTAGCCACCCACGTCATGGCTTCTTGTGGTATATAGCCTATTTCTTCTTGCACTTTCTGTAAAATAGGCAATAACTGGCTCCTCTCTAAAGGATATTTTTGGATCTCTTCTTTTAGATAGTCCAGCTGTGCTATTTCTGTTTTTGTTAATTGATGTGCCATATGTTTCTTTATACCAATATTGTTTGACCCTTTGTGGGAACAAAAACGTTCAAGCCATTTGTTTTAAGAAATTCTGCAAACAGTAATGTTTGCGATTCCTCTCCGTGTACAACTGCCGTTCTTTTAATTGAGAGATTTGATTTTGTTAAAAATCTTAACAACTCGTTTTTGTCCCCGTGGGCACTCATCCCCTCAATTTTTTCTACTTGAGCTTCTAAAGGATATTCTTTCCCCAAAATCTTCACAATCGGTGGGCTTCCGGCTCGATTTGCTTTAGCGTAGGCTAGCCCTCGCTCTTGAATCACACGGCCTAAAGTATGTTCCGCCATAAATCCTACTAGCAAAATGGTATGCTTTGGATTATGTATTTTATAGCGCAAATGATGTAAAACCCTTCCGCCTTCGCACATGCCGGATCCTGCAATGATAATATGTGGTGTTTCATCACGATTTAGCGCCATTGATGCTTCTACTGAATTTACAAAAGTTACTTGATCAAAATAAAACGGATTCTTCCCTTTCGACAAAAAGAGATCGTGCGTTTGCTGATCAAATACTTCCGGATGCCTTCCAAAAACCGTTGTAATTTTGCTGGCAAGTGGACTATCTACATAAATCGGCATCTTAGGAATTTCACCATTTATCATGAATTTATGAAGAAAATATAAAATCTCCTGTGTTCGCCCGTAAGCAAATGCTGGAATTATCGTTGTTCCGCCACGGTTAAATGTTTTAGAAATAATAGATTTAAATTTTTCTTGCAGCTTAAATTCATCTTCATGAATTCGGTCTCCATATGTACTTTCTATAATTACCAAATCAATTTCACGATCCTCTGGTGCAAACAAAAGTGTCGGATCTTCTAAAATCGGCCTATTGAATCGTCCGAAATCCCCCGTAAAACAAATCCGATATGTCCGACCATTTTCCGTAATTTTTAAAACAATAATTGCTGATCCCAAAATGTGGCCTGCATCGTAAAAAGTGCAACTCGCATTTCCTATGTTAATTGCCTCTCGATAGGAAACACCTATAAACCTCTGAGAAGCAAGCTCTGCGTCTGCAATAGAATATAACGGCTCTACAATTTCTATTTGTCGCCGTCGCATCATTTCTTCCACCAAATCTTTTTTAATTCGTTGCCCGTCTTTCAATAGCATGGTGGCTTCTTGTCGTGTATACGTTTTGCCATGACTATTTTTTTCTTTGACTAATACAGCTCGTAACGCCTTATAGTTCAAATAATTTGCGTCTGCCTCTTGAATATTAGCGGCATCTAAAAATAAGTATTTACTGGTTTCCTGCGTAATTTTAGTTGTATAGATATGCCCTGAAAATCCTTCTTTCACCAATAACGGTATCCTTCCGGAATGATCTAAATGAGCGTGAGATAAAATTGCTTTGTGGATTGACGCTGTTGGAAATGGAAAAATTTTGTTTCTCTCTGCCGTTTCCTTTCTGCGACCTTGAAACAGACCACAATCCAAAAGAATATTTTCTCCATTTGCGCTCACTTGATGCATAGAGCCTGTTACTTCTCTTGTTGCACCCCAAAACGTAATTTCCATGCATTTTCTTTCTTTTTTTAAAAATATATCTTCCAACAAATATCCATAGATTCTTTGGTGCTCATGGCGACAATATGATCATCCATATAAAAATGTGAAACTTGCCAAACATCGTTTTCATATGCCATGGTTAGCCTGTGTGAGTCTACTACTTCCCGAACATAGCAGTTTTCAATTCCTCTATATCCAATTCCAATCGACTTTAAAACAGCCTCCTTGGCTGTCCACATCCGAAAAAAAGAAATTTCTGCTCTTTCTCCGAACAACGCCCATTCTGTGTCAGATGCAATTTGTTCAAACATCTTTCTTCCCATGGGCTTGACTTTTTCTATATCAATACCCACTGGGGAAGTTGCCACAACACCGGCTACACAAGTAGGCTTATGACTAATCGCCCAATAAACCCCATTTTCTGGAATCGGGGCGTTTTCTTCATTTTTTAAAAAACGAGGTTCAGGAAATCCTTGATTCTTTGCAGAAAAAACAGCTGCTTGCCGAGCCAAAAGACTAAGTCGAGCAGCTGTTTCCTTCGGTTTCAGCTTCACTTCAGATATTTTTATCGGCAAAAGTGCTACAACACAGGTTGAGTTCACCCTCCACTCCTATATTGTTTCAAGAATAATGCGACAATCTGCCACTGTCGCCCCTTCTCCTTCTGGATGAACAAGTAAAGGGTTAATGTCTAACTCCTTAATTTCTGGATGTTTCGCCACCAATGTTGCTAAATTTACCAGCATGCGTTCTACAGTATCCAAATCTCCCTTGGGTTTATTTCTAAATCCGGTAAAAATCTTGTATCCTTTAATTCCTTGAATCATACGACGAGCTTCATTTCGACCAAAAGGAGCCAAACGAAAAACAACGTCTTTAAATAATTCCACAAACACACCACCCAATCCAAACATCACCAACGGGCCAAACCCTTTATAACGATTCATCCCCAAAATTACCTCTTCTCCCTTAGGAGCCATCTGCTGTATCAGCACACCAGTAATTTCAGCTTTTAAATTAAATTCTTTCGCGTTTTTTACAATTGTATCATATGCTGCCATTACTGCGTCTGGAGTGTCTAGGCCCACCAGCACACCTCTGGCATCTGATTTATGAATAATTTGCGGCGATACAATTTTCATCACCACCGGAAACCCGATACTCGAAGAAACTCTCGCCGCCTCTTCACGTGTCGTTGCTAATATAGTAGGAAGTGTATGAAATCCATACGCTTTTAAAATTTCAAGACCTTCCAATTCCCCTAAATATGCTTGCCCCCTTGCCATATAATCTGAGATGGCTTTGGAAACAGTTCCTGAATCGTGCGTCAATTTTAGTTGTGGCAATCGTTTTCTCGTTTGCCATTGATAAAAATGATACACCGCCGCCAATGATTTTACTGCATTTTCCGGAAACATATATACTGGATATCCGTTTTGCTGTAAGTATTTCACTCCTGGCGAAACATCTTCTACACCCATAAAACAGCACATGACTGGCTTGGGTGATTTTCGAGCCACTTGAGCAATTACTTCCGCTGTACCTAAAACATCCGACATAGATTGAGGCGTTAAAATCACGATTGCCGAATTTACCTCTTCTGCATTTAATGCCACGTTCAATGCATGCTCATACCGGGTGGCATCGGCGTCTCCAATTACATCAATGGGATTATGAAAATTTGCCACAGGTGGTAAATATTTTTTTAACTCCTTTACCGTCTTTTCTGAAAATTGAGCCAGCTTTAATCCCGAGGCCATGACCATGTCTGTCGCTAAAATCCCTGGCCCACCTGCATTCGTAATAATAGCAACATTTCTACCCACTGGCATTTTTCGAGTCATTTTTCCTAAAGTACTTCTACTTTTTTTAAAAGTAAACGCATTGGCAAAATCAAATAACTCATCAATTGTAGATGCTCGAATAATTCCAGTCTGTTGAAAAATAGCATCATATACTGCTTCAGATCCGGCCAAGGCACCCGTATGAGAAGCAGCCGCTTTCGCCCCAGCAGAAGTTCTGCCTGACTTAATTACCAAGACTGGGGTTGGATTTTCGCCGCTCGTAATTTCTTTCACAGCGCGGATAAATTTAGGGCCATCTCGTAATTCCTCTAAATAAATCATAATCACATCTGTATCCGGGTCATTATGCAAATATTGAAGTAAGTCCGACTCAACCACATCTGCCTTATTCCCGATGGAAATAAATTTTGAAAATCCAAAATCGCGATCTGCTGCGAAATCAAGTACCGATGTGCACAATGCCCCACTTTGAGAAATAAAAGAGATATTCCCTTCCTCTGGCATTCGAGTGGAGAAACTAGCATTCATCTGCACATTCGCCTTCGGGTTAATCACGCCTAAACAATTAGGACCTACCACTCTAATATTGGCTTCTTTACATTTCCGAGCCAGTTCGTCTTCCATACTTCGACCTTCTGACCCCACCTCTCGAAAGCCTGCGGAAACAACTACTAAAGCTCTTACTTTTTTCTGAATACATTCATCTAAAGTCGTTTCCATAATTACTTTCGGTGGCAACGTAATTATGGCCAAATCCACTTCATCGGGAACATCTAAAATGCTCGCATATGACTTTACGCTTAAAATAGATTTCGCTTTGGGGTTTACTGGAAACAAAACACCTTGAAATCCTCCTTTTAAAATATTTTGAAAAATATCATGGCCAACTTTCCCAGGAATTGACGAAGCCCCAATCACAGCAATTGACTTTGGTGAAAAAATGGCATCTATTCCATTCATAACCGCCTTCCCTTTCTAAAGCGCTATTTCTCTACAGCATGATTTTCATGGCTTACGTACACAATTGTTGGCACATATGTTTTTGCTTCCTGTTGGTCCATATATCCATACGCGGCTACAATAATTGGATCTCCCACATGAACACGCCTTGCCGCAGCTCCATTTAAACACACAACACCTGACCCTCTCTTCCCTAAAATAACGTATGTGGAAAAACGCTCTCCATTATTCAAGTTGTATACATCCACCTGCTGGTTTTCAATAAGCCCTGCCCGTTCTACTAAATTCTTGTCTAGAGTAATGGATCCTTCATAATTTAAATTGGCATCAGTTACCGTTGCTCGATGTATTTTCGTTTGTAGGACTTTAATCCACATATCCTTATATCCTTATTCTATATTTATTTTTCCAATTCGTTTTTTAACTTCAATGTTTTTTCATAAATCATTTTTTTGGCCACTCTTTTTTCTGCAGACACCCTTCTTGCAATGCTTGAAACTGGTTCTTTCGCTTGGATGGCTTTTTTAATTTCTACTACTAAGGCCGAAGACATCGTTATCTCTTTTTCCCGATATCCCGCCACAAGTAAAGTACATTCTCCTTTTGCACCTTCTCGCTTTCGTAAAATTGTTATAATTTCTGTTAAAGTTCCTCGTAGAAATTCTTCAAATACTTTCGTCATTTCACGTGCCAGAACCGCCTCTCGATTCCCTAATATTTCCTCTAAAAATTCAAGAGACGAGATAATTCGTCTGGGAGATTCATAAAGTATCAAGGTTTGGGGCAATAGAGCAAGACTTTCTAGCAAAGATTTTTGCTTTCCTTTCTTTCGAGGCAAAAATCCCACAAAAACAAATCCATCACTAGGGAGCCCTGAAACACTCACGGCTGTGATTGCCGCACTTACACCAGGAATAGGAATTACATTTATCGATTTGGCAATAGCACTAGCCACTAATCGATACCCCGGATCCGAAACGCAAGGAGTCCCTGCATCCGAAACCAAAGCGATCTTTTCCCCTTGTTTTATTTTCTGAATTACTTTTTCTGCTTTGCTTACTTCATTATGTTCGTGAAAAGCCTCAATAGGCACTTTAATATCATAATGGTGTAAAAATCGAAGCGTATTTCGTGTGTCTTCTGCAAGGACAATATCCACTGACCGCAACACTTCAATCGCCCGAAAAGTCACATCTTGTAAATTGCCAATCGGCATACCGATCACATATAAGCATCCAGTTTCTGTGTGAGATGTTTTACATTTCAGTGGCAAGTTCAAAGGCTTTCCTTATGATTTTTTGATATAAATGCCGTGGAATTATTCTACACCATATAAACACCAACAACTTTCTTTAAAGCACAACACGTATTTTGAAAGAATTTTTACGCCAGAAATTTGGCGTTTTGACTAAATCACTGAGAAGATGGACATTATCATCCTAATGCTGGCCGTAGAAATTCTCGCACACCCTTAAACGTAATCCGATGCAACATACAGGGGCCAAAATCCGAAACTTTCTGTCGATGTGCCCGTGTAGGATATCCTTTATGGGCTTTAAAGTCAAATTGCGGATAGATTTGATGATGCTTTTCCATCAAGCGATCTCGAGAAACTTTTGCCACAATTGAAGCGGCAGAAATACTATGACTTAAAAGATCTCCTTTAATGATGGGAAGCTGAGAAACTGTGAAAGGAATCGGAACATTTCCGTCGATCAAGAGATAATCAGGACTGGGGGTTAAATTGTAAACGGCTAGCCTCATTGCAAGCAAGCTCGCCTGACGAATATTAAATCGATCAATCCAGGCAACACCAACTACACCCACGCCCACAGAGACAGCAAAAGTATAAATCTCTTTAAATAATTTTTCTCGCTGGCTTTTTGTAATTTTTTTGGAGTCACTTACTCCAGGAATAATGCATCCTACAGGTAGCACAACAGATGCTGCGACTACGGGGCCCGCCAAAGACCCTCGTCCAGCCTCATCCACGCCGGCAATACATCGAAAACCATTATGGAAAGCAATTCTTTCATATGCCAAAACATCCATGGTCACCTATGTTTATTAGAATCGTTTTTCGCGAATCCGTGCCGCTTTCCCGCGAAGTTTGCGCAGGAAGTAAATTTTTGCACGACGAACGCGCCCCAATGTCATTACTTCAATTCGATCAATACTAGGAGAATGGAGCGGAAAAATTCTTTCCACACCCACTCCATATGATACTTTCCGAACAATAAAGCTGGCGTTCAATCCATCTGCTTTTTTACTAATAACCACACCTTGAAACGCTTGAAGTCTTTCTTTTTCTCCTTCACGAATTTTCACGTGAACTTTTACGGTATCCCCTGGGTTAAACGACGGATGGTCCATCCGCATCATTTCTTTTTCCAGGTTTTGAATTTTTTGCATGTCTTCTCTCCCACATACATATTTAGTAAGTTCGCCTTCACCTTTTTAAGATAAAAGCATTGATTTATCTGTCCCCCAAAAGTCTATCCAGCATAATTGCTGCAGCACTTCGAACCGATAAATGATTATACACACCACGCCCATAAATTGGCTCTAAAACCTCATCTGATTCCTGTACACATTCTGGAGACAAACCCCAAGCCGTTCCTAACAAAATCAAATAAGAAGCTTTTTCTTTTTTTATCTCGCTTCGCAAAAACTCAAATGAAATGCGACCTTGCCCGTTTTCTGCACTGGTAGCAATTGTTTTAATAGGCTTTTCTGTTTCTTTTTTAATTTCGGCCCGAGCTATTTCTAAAGAATTTACGATTCTTATTAAAGAAAGTGCCTCTTTTCGCTTCTCATTATAGGTCGATCCAAATCCTGCTGTCCAATGTAATAAAATCTTTTGAGCCAATTGTATCTGCTCTTCATCCGGCGTAATTACATAAAACCGAGCCGCCCCAAATGTAATAGAGGCTCTGGCTATATCATGTAAATCCAAATTTGTTACAGCGGAAACAATTATCTCGTTATTTTTATTTTGTACTGGATAGTGAAGTAATGCCACATACACACTACCCATATAACAATTTCTCCAACCGTTTATAAAAGATTTCTGCTATTTCGCGTTCGTTTTCTGTCAATGGGGTTTTATTAAGCAAATCTGGTCGCTTCAGCAAGGTTCGAATCAAAGCGGACTCTTTTCGCCAGGCGTCTATTCGGGCATGATGTCCTTTCAATAGAATTTCTGGCACTTTTATTCCTTGAAACTCCTGAGGTCGTGTATAATGAGCATGCTCTAATCGATCTGTCGAAAAAGATTCCTTTTCCACCGAGGTTTCGCCGCCCAAGACTCCTTCTAATAAACGAGTTGTAGCATCTATAACAATCATTGCACCAAGTTCGCCACCCGTTAAAATAAAATCTCCTATAGAAATTTCTATATCTACACAAGTTTGACTAACTCGGTCATCAACGCCTTCGTATCGGCCACATATCAAAATAAGCCCTGGTTTTGTTGCCAACCAAGCTGCCATAGCCTGATCAAAAGGTCGTCCTTGTGGGGTTAATAAGGCTACTAAACTATCAGGGCTTGCCTTTTTTACAGCATTTATCCCTTTTCCCAGAGGTTCTGGCAACAATACCATACCATCTCCTCCGCCATACGGACGATCATCCACGGTTCGATGGTGATCTGTCGCAAACTCTCGTATATCTATCACTGAGGCTGAAATTATTCCTCGTTCCTGGGCCAGGCGCACCATCCCATGAGTTAAAAAACCGTCGAATATTTCCGGAAAAATCGTGAGCACATCAAATTTCAACGATCACTTCCTTCTCGGGAGTTAATTAATTTCTTCCAACCCCTTAGGGATTTTGACCCTCATCTGGCCAGCAACCATATCTATCGATAGGATTACGGATTCAATTGCTGGAAGCAAAACTTCTTTCTTTCCTTTTTGAATCACATATACGTCATTGCTACCAGTTTCAATAATGCTTTGGAGTATTCCGATATCTTTCCCCGTATCGGTGCTCACATGGAGGCCGATTAAATCATGCCAGTAGTAGGCACTTTCTTCTAAATCTGGCAATTCAGATCGTGAAATTTCTATTTGGCCACCCACTAATTTTTCCGCTACTGTTCGAGTAGTAATTCCGTCTAAGAACAGCAAAAAATCTGTACCATGAGGAATCAATTTTTGTACTATATAGGGCTGACTTTCCAAGCGTGTAATAATATTTATTACTCGACCCATGGCAAAAATTTCTTTCGGCGATTGGACATGCGCCGCCAACTTTAATGCCCCTTTTAAGCCATGAACGCCTGTAATTTTCCCCATTTTGAGAAGCTTGTCATGTTTTGCTTTTTTCACTCAATAATTTCCAGCACCACATGTTTTTTCATTCTAGCACCACCCGTGGCAACTATTGTTCGTAAAGCACGCGCCGTTCGGCCCTGTTTGCCAATGATTTTCCCTACATCTTTTGGAGATACCCTTAGAGAAATCACTAGCACTTCGTTTTCATTTTCGGCTTCACTTATTTCAATCTGATCAGGGTGATCCACCAGCGCCTGAACAAGAATCCGAATTAATTCCTTCATTCAAAATCCTTCCATGCGTTTTCAGTGCCAACGGTTACGCTTTGGTAAAAAAACCGTCCTGTTTTATCAAATTTTTCACCGTTACAGTCGGTTTTGCTCCTTGGCCTATCCAATATTTCACCCGTTCTTTATTAAAAGTCACTTCCGCTTTTTCAGCAGTTAGTGGGTTATATGTGCCAACGGATTCTAAAAACCGACCATTACGTGGGCTTTCACTATCTGCCACTACAATTCTGTAGTAAGGACGTTTTTTCGCACCATGTCTGGCCAACCTAATTTTTACTGCCATATCTTCAACTCTCCTTAAAATGGAAGACCACGACGCGTTTTTTTGCCGGGTCCTCCTTTATTCATAGATTTTACCACATTTAACATTTCTGTATAACTCTTTAGCAACCGATTTACATCTCGCACATCAGTACCACTTCCTTTAGCAATCCGTTGCCGACGGCTTCCATTAATAACTGTATGATTTCGCCGCTCTTTCATCGTCATTGAATTGATAATAGCTTCAATTTGTACCAACTCTCGATCATCTACTTGAAGATTTTTCAATGGCTTCATTAAATTTAGTCCCGGAATCATTCCCAATAAATCCGTCAGCGATCCCATTTTTCGAATCTGGTTCATCTGATTGCGGAAGTCTTCCAAGCTAAATTCATTTTTACGCAATTTTTTTTCAAGAAATTGGGCTTCTTTTTGGTCTATTGTAGCCTGGGCTTTTTCAATAAGACCCAAAACATCGCCCATTCCTAAAATCCGGTTTGCCATCCGGTTCGGATAAAAGACGTCTAAATCATTAAGTTTTTCGCCTACCCCAATGAACTTAATGGGTTTTCCCGTAACCGACCGAATAGATATTGCCGCACCACCACGAGCATCCCCATCCAGCTTAGTTAATACCACACCGCCTATTTCCAAAGACTCATTAAATGCTTTGGCCATATTCACGGCATCTTGCCCTGTCATAGCATCTGCCACTAGCAAAATATCTGACGGGGCTATTGCTATTTGAATTTTTTGTAACTCCGCCATTAATACTTCATCGACATGAAGCCGTCCAGCGGTATCAATTAACACCGTATCGCAACCAACTTTTGCTGCAGCTATTCGAGCATTTTTACAAATTTCGATTGGATTCATCTCTGGCATTGAAGCATATACCGGAATATCTAATTGCATTGCCAACTGAGTCAGCTGACTAATCGCCGCAGGTCGATATACATCTGCTGGAACTAAATAAGGCTTTCTTCCTTTTTTTCGAAGAAAAATCGCCAACTTACCGGCTGTTGTTGTCTTCCCAGAGCCTTGTAGTCCTACCAACATTATTGAAACCGGCAAAGGACCTTTCAGACTTAATGACTCATTTTCTCTACCCATTATCTTTGTTAAAGATTCATTAACAATTTTAATCACTTGCTGTCCCGGCGTTATGCTTTCTAATACCTCCTGACCCACAGCACGTGTTTTCACATCGACAATCAAATCTTTTACTACCTGATAATGAACATCCGCTTCCAACAATGCAAGACGTACTTCTCTGAGCGCATCTTCGATATTTTTTTCCGTAAGGTACCCATGTCCCCTGAGTTTTTTAAACACAAGATTCAGTTTGTCCGACAGACTTTCAAACATGAGACTTTTTATCCTAAATAACTAAAGCAGTAGATTTATATTTTTTATATCAAAAATGTCAAGAAAATAAATCATCTTGCTATTTTCTTGACAAAATGATTTTTCTTTTCATATAGGATTATTTTCCAAAATCATTTTTAATAAAAAGAAACAAATATTCGCGCTCACGGAAACATATAAATTTATGAATAAAATTGACATATTAAGCATGTCTTTGGCCAAACTTGTTCAATGGTTTACTGATCGAGGAGAAAAATCCTTTCGTGCTAAACAAGTCTTAAAGTGGATTTATTTGCGGCAAGCGGATTCCTTTGAAGAGATGACCGATATTCGAAAGGATCTTCGTGTTACATTGTCTAAACACTTTGAAATTCTTCGATTATCTGTTGAAGATGTTCAAATTTCCACCGATGGCTCTCAGAAATATCTTCTCAAATTGTCCGACGGACAATTTGTAGAAAGCGTTCTTATGCCAGAAAAAAATCATTACACGCTTTGTATTTCTTCTCAAATCGGCTGTGCCATGGGATGCAAGTTTTGCAGAACAGCGACTTTAGGATTGAAGCGAAATCTCACGGCGGGTGAAATTATTGCCCAGGTTCGGGATGCAAAATACCGGGCTACGACAATGCCGCTTACAAATGTAGTCTTCATGGGTATGGGAGAACCTTTGGCAAATGTTGATAATATTATTTTAGCAATTGATGCAATGGTTCGGACTGACAGCGGTTTAAAAATCTCTCATAATCGAATTACCGTTTCCACAGCTGGTCTTGTTCCTCAAATGGCGATTTTAGGGAAACTTACAAAGGTTAATTTGGCTATCTCTTTAAATGCATCCAACAACGATGTTCGACAACAACTTATGCCTATTAATCAAAAATATCCAATCACAACTCTTTTAACAGCATGTAAAAATTATCCGATCACAAAAAAAAGACGAATTACGTTTGAATATATTCTTATCCAGGGGATAAATGACCGAAAGGAAGATGCTATCGCCCTCACACATCTTTTGCATCCTAAACGAGCCAAAATTAATCTTATTCCTTATAATGAATATCCTCAAAGCTCCTTTAAAGCTCCCTCGGAAGATGTGATTGACATGTTTTTAGAAACACTTGCAAAAAACCACTTCACTGTTATGGTTCGCAGAAGCAAAGGGCAAGATATTAATGCGGCCTGTGGGCAACTTGCCGGAATGTATCTTTAAATTTTACAACAAATATGCCTGAATATTTAAAGGGGGCATTGGAACAACATTTAAAATTTGTTTTCCTGAAGAAGAAAACACCTCTACAGACACCTCTTTCTCTTGATACCCTTTACTATATCCGGCACAAATAGCCGCACATTTGTTAAGCACTTCTTCTTTCGTTGTCCCGCCAGAAAGAATCGCTGTTGGTCCTGGAAATCCAATCGTTTTGAAAAGCATGTCTGTTTGTAAATCACAACGGGATTTAATCTGTTCATTTTCTGCTTGGGTTCGCCCGACTATTAATTTGGCCTTCGGCTCAATTCGCAAATGACGACCGAACTGCAATAATTCCAATTGTTTTTCTGGATACGTGTCCTGATGCGCAAATAAATCACGGAGTCGTTTAGCATATTTTTCTTCGGTTAATAAGCATCCTCCACCAGGCGTAGGATAGGTTTTTATTCCAAACTTTTCCGCCAGAGTCATTTGTGGTTTTCGCGATCGTCCAGAAAATCCATACAGTTTTCCCCGAGCCACCCACCCTTTTTTTTCAACAATCGTTTCCGGCAAAATTTGGGCACTTAACGGACGAAGAATATACCCTTCCATTCCCGAATGTTTTTCTACATATCGTAACGAAGACATTGTTTGCGACATGGGTCGCTGTCCTACTACTTCTCCACTAAATAAAAAAGAAGCTCCTATTTCTGCCATTATTTCGCCTGCCAATCGAAACATCAATGCGTGACAATCTTTACATGGATTCATATGTTTGCCATATCCTGCATTGGGGCTTAACAACATCGGTAAATATTTTTCCGTAATTTGTTTTACATACAAAAAAATACCTGTGTCTTTGGCAGCCTGCTTTGCTTTTTCTGCATTAAAAAATGGAGTTTCAAAACTCACCCATTCTACATCAATTCCGAGATGTTGTAATACTACGCCTGCTAAAATGCTGTCCAATCCGCCGGAAGATAATCCCAATGCCTTGATTTTTGCTTTTTTTTCTGTCATGAGCTTTTTTGTTTGCTATTGATTTTGATGTCTTTTGCAAGGAGCTTTTTTTGAATCAAAAAACTCGTTTTCGTTCCATTTTTGCTCGTTTACAAAAAGCATACCCAAATGCAAAAACACAACTACACCATAATTCGCCCTTTGAGCTCTTGGTGGCCACTATTCTTTCCGCTCAGTGTACCGATAAAATGGTAAACCGTGTTGCCCCGATTCTTTTTACCGAAATGAACACTCCAGAGGCATTTGTCAAAGCCTCTCTCTCTAAAATCGAAAAAATTATTCGCCCTACAGGGTTCTATCACAATAAAGCTAAAAATATCAAAAACTGTGCGCAAGTCCTTTTGAAAAGATATAACGGTATCGTGCCCCACACCATGGAAGAACTTACCTTGCTTCCGGGTGTAGGGCGCAAAACAGCCAATGTGGTCTTAAATGCGGCGTTTGATCTTCCAGGCATGGTGGTCGATACGCATGTTTTGCGAATTTCCAAAAAGTTAGGTTTTACGCAACATAAAGACCCCGTTAAAGTTGAAACAGATTTAATGAAAATTGTTCCTAAAAAAGTTTGGAAGGATTTTTCTTTGTGGCTCATTTATTTAGGACGAAGTATTTGCGTTGCCCGAAAACCAAAATGCGAAAAATGTTTTTTGCTTGATCTTTGCCTCTGGGATCAACGACATAAAAAATCGTAATGTTACCATTTTTGTCGTTTAAAAATTCTCCGTAACATGATAAACCCCAACAAGGTTGATGTTAGGAACAGAATAATTCCTAAAAGGCTTGTCCCCTGAAACAGCGGAGGTACTTCCATCGCCAATAAAATCGCCGATGTAATTAAAAGCCCAATCAAAACGAGTCCTGCCACAATACGATTTCCCACCTGATCTGCTACTTCAATCAATTGATTCATTTTCAAATGCTCTATTTGAATACGCATCTGTCGGTTTCGAAGAAGATGTGTAATTTCTAATATATCCTTTGGAAATCGATGCATGAAATAACCCATATCGCGTATCATTTCAAGCACATCTGCGGTTAGTCGCTTGGGAGAAAATCGTTCCAATCGCATTCGCTTCGCAAAAGGCAAAATCTTTGTCATCATATCAAAATCGGGATTCAACATTAACGACAGACCTTCAGCGATGGAAAATGCTCTTAACATCATGAAAAAGTTTGAGGGAAGGCGTAATCGATGACGGGAAAGAATATGCAGCAGGTCTTGCAAAACAATTCCTATACGAATTTCTTTTAAAGGTTTATTTATATGAATTGGAATAAAGTCTTGGATTTCTTGCTCCAATGTTTTTCGGTTTGGCAGTTCGTCCCATTGTGTTAAGGCCAAAACAGCATCTGCTACATTTCGGGGATTTTGCGCAATAATACCATCAAGTAAATCGATAAATACTTCTCGCGCTTGTTGGTCTATCATCCCTACAATACCAAAATCCAGCAAACAAACGGTCGGCCCCTTTGGCAATATAAAAATATTTCCTGGGTGCGGATCTGCGTGGAACATCCCCTTTTCAAACACCTGTTCCAAGAAAAAATCTGCGCAGATATCGTTAACTTCTCGTGGCTCAATGCCTGCTTGTTTCAGTTCATCAAAATGAGTGATTTTAATTCCATCGACGAACTCCATGGTTAAGACAGTAGAAGACGAGAATTCTGTAAACATCTCTGGGATATACACATGCGGATTCGATTCAAACATACGACGAAACTGCATCATATTCGCAGCTTCACGCACATAATCAATTTCTTTTGAAATACTTCGGGAAAATTCTTTTACAATTCTTGTTGGTTCATAATGTAAAGCTGTAGAAGAATTTCGTTCCATAATCGCACAGAGATTCAGCATAATTTCAATGTCTGTTTCAATTAACTTTCGCAAATTAGGGCGCTGAACTTTAATCGCCACCTTTCTGCCATCTATTAACCAAGCTTGATGCACTTGGCCAATGGATGCGCTGGCAATCGGTATCGGATCAAAGCCTTGAAACAAATCTTCTGGCAAAGCATTAAATTCTCGCTGAAAAATTTCCTGAACCTGTTTATATGGAAACGGCGGGACCTTATCCTGTAGCTTTGACAATTCAAAAACCACATGCGGTGGTACCACATCTGGTCGAGAAGAAAGCAACTGCGCTAGTTTAATAAATGTAGAACCTAATTCGGTAAATGCCAGACGAAGTCGTACTGCTCTGGTTACGGTTTCCATGGAAGCTTGAAGACCTATTTCTTCCTTTTCTAAAATGGAATCTCCTTTTAACCAGTCAAAGAAATCGCTCCATCCATACTTCATAAGAATCGCAACAATCTGACGGTAGCGCTTTGCACGACGATATTTACGACCTACTTCGGTAATTTTTTGAAATTTCACTATAATTTCCTTTGTGAAAATTAAAAAAGCCCTGTTTCAGGCTGTAACATACCTCTGTGATGATTGCAATAACTCACAATTCAGAAGTCTTATTTTATAAAAAATTCCAATAGTCTCTTGGGTGCTGGTTACGAGCCTATCTCCGTTAGGCGCATCTTTTAGATTGTTCTAGTACTTTTTTTTGTATAAACTACCTTTCGTTTCCAGTACGTACACAAAGGAGAAATTATCATGCCATTTTCCATCGCATTTGCTGGCAAAGGAGGAACCGGAAAAACTACTCTTTCCGGCATTATGGTTCGATATCTTATGGCCCGCGGGAAAACACCTGTTTTAGCAATTGATGCTGATCCAAACTCCAATTTAAATGAAGTATTGGGTTTGAAAATTACGGACACGTTGGGAAATGCACGAGAAGACATGAAACAAGGCAATGTCCCTTCAGGCATGACCAAAGACATGTTTATCTCCATGCGAATGCAACAAGCTATTAGCGAATCTGATGGGTTTGATTTGATTATCATGGGACAACCGGAAGGTACTGGCTGTTATTGTGCTGCTAACACAATTTTATCGAATTTTTTGGAAAAACTAACCGACAACTATGCCTATCTTGTTATGGATAATGAGGCGGGCATGGAACATATCAGTCGACTCACTACGCGCAATGTAGAAATTCTTTTAATCGTGGCTGATACGTCCCTGCGAAGCCTACAGGCTGCTGTTCGCATCTGGGAATTATCTAAAACATTAAACATCGGTATTGGCAAAATGTTTTTAATTATTAATCGAGTAAAAGGCTCTCTTTCTCCTGAAATAATAAAATTTATCGAAGAAAGTAATATTCCTTTAATAGGAACTATTCCGGAAGATGTTCTCGTTTATGAATATGATCTTTCCGGAAAAGC
>Ga0123353_10000522_pt1 | contig 47481 bp, 42 predicted proteins | sample TergutLab28metaG_3_FD_92763 | JGI IMG/M metagenome (GOLD analysis project Ga0123353, IMG submission 92763) | Labiotermes labralis P3 segment gut microbial communities from Petit-Saut dam, French Guiana - Lab288 P3 | ecosystem: Host-associated > Arthropoda: Insects > Digestive system > Gut ... | reverse complement strand
TTTATTGTGTTTGGCTTATAATTTCAAACGGGTAACCAATATACTGGAATTCAAGGATATCATGGCAAGGCTGGACGAACGTTTGCGCTTTATGACCCTATCTTTTGATTTTTTGTTTTCACTATTGTTTAATCCATTGGCTTACTCCCTTCCCACTACTGCCCAATTTCCCCTTTCCCGACGGCTTCTTGGAATTTGGCCGATTTTTCATTTACCCTTTACCAAATGCGGCTTTTAATAACAACGGGGTAATCAATACCGTCACCAATACCACAACGATAATACTGGGGAATAATTGGATACCGATATAACCCACGGCGATACCCTTTGCGGCGACGATAAACGAAACCTCGCCGCGTGCGATCATCCCCGCGCCCACCTGCACGCTTTCGCGGTTGGTAAAGCCGCACAGCTTTGCGCCCAACCCGCAACCGATAAATTTGGATAAAATGGCGGCTGCCACGAGAAAGGCCGAAAAAGCCACCAAACTGCCCATCATTCCGCTAAAGGAAGTATGGATACCGATATTCGCCAGGAAAACGGGCGTAAAAAACATATATGATATGTCGTGCACCTTCGTTTCAAGTGATTCGACGCACCGCGTGGAGCATAACGACACGCCTGCGATATATGCTCCGGTTATGTCGGCCAACCCAAACAATTCCGCAAGGTACGCCATCGCAAAACAATAAGCGATGGCGAAAATCGTCAGCCTTCTCCTTTCGCCGAATATCCTGTGCATATAATTAAACAGCTTGTTGATAAAATACCCCGCCATAAAAGCGAAGATAAAAAAGCCGGCGATTTTTAACAGGGTAAAGGCTATCGACGCGACGGATAAACCACCCGTGTCCGTCCCCATACCCATCAAAACGGCAAGCATCACGATTACGATCACGTCGTCGAACAGCGACGCCCCCAACAATGCCGTACCGGTTTTTGTTTTGAGCTTACCCATTTCCTGCAGGACCTCAACGGTAATGCTGGTTGACATGGAGGCGATGACAACGCCGATAAAAAAGCTCTCGAAGGAAGGCTTGCCGAACAGGAACGCCACGGCAAACCCGCCGCCCAGCGCCGCCGCCACACCCAATACGGAAATAAGCGCGGATGATTTCATCGAATCGCGCAATTGCTTAAAATCCGTTTCCATTCCCGCGGTAAATAATAAAAGGATAACGCCGAATTCCGCGATGGTTGAAATCACTTCATTCGGCGCGATCAGTCCAAAGACGGAAGGCCCCAGCAACACGCCCGCAATCAGAGCGCCGACGACCTGAGGCAAATGGATCCGCTTCATGAATATAGCCAATACTTTTGTTGACAACAGGATGATCGCGATAAAAAGCAATAAATTAATGTCTATCATATAACCGATACCTTCCCTTGTTTGTGCCGTTAATTGATTATATGCCTATAAAAATTTTGTGCAATGATTTGTATAAAACGGGCAATATAAATATAATGGCGTGGATTGGAGATGATACCATGGACCTTGCCATCATCGGCGGCGGGCCGGCGGGTTTGTCCGCGGCGATACGCGCGCGGGAGGAAGGGCTTGACGACGTATGGGTCATCGAGCGCCACGCGGCGCTTGGCGGCATACTCAACCAATGCATCCACCATGGCTTTGGGGTACATATTTTCAAAGAGGAATTGACGGGGCCGGAATACGCCGCCCGCTTGCTTGACCGCGCGATGCAGTTGGACGTCCGTTTCGCGATGAACGCGATGGTGACGGGATTGTCGGCGGAACGGGAGATTACGTACGTTTCGCACAAGGGTTTGGTGCAAAAACGGGCAGGTGCGGTCATTTTGGCGATGGGCTGCCGCGAGCGGTCGCGGGGTGCCGTGGGTATCCCCGGCGGTCGGGGTATTGGGGTGTATACGGCGGGTACGGCGCAAGCATTGGTTAATATGAAGGGAATCCTCCCGGGCAAACGCGTAGTGATATTGGGTTCGGGTGATATCGGTCTAATCATGGCGCGGCGGCTTACGTTGGAAGGGGCGAAGGTACTCGGCGTATACGAAATCATGCCCCACAGCGGCGGGTTAAAGCGTAATATCGCACAATGCCTGAACGATTACGGCATACCGCTGTATCTGTCGCATACCGTAACGCGTACCGTGGGAGTGAAACGGTTGACGGGTGTATGGGTCGCCCCCGTGGATGAAAACCTTCGACCCGTAAAAAAGGATGAACGGTTGATCACCTGCGATACCTTGTTGCTTTCGGTCGGTTTGATCCCCGAAAATGAATTGGCGCGCGGAATAGGTGTTGCGCTTTCACCCGTTACGGGGGGCGCAATCGTCAACGATCGGTTGGAGACGAACATCCCGGGCGTATTCGCCTGCGGGAATGCGCTGCATGTACATGATTTGGTGGATTATGTAACGCAGGAAGCGTACGAAGCGGCGGAATGTGCCGTACGGTATATACGGAACGGGGGTGCGGGGAACGGCAACCCCTCCCCATGCGGCATTCCCGTAAAACCATTCGCAGGCGTACGCTACACCGTACCTATGGCGATCATCCCCGATAAAAAGAACCCAAAGGCCGCGCATACCCTTTCTTTCCGCAGCGACGCGGTGTATAACGACGCAACGATCGAGATATCAACCGATAACAAACCCATCCGTACGTTAAAAAGACGTATCATCGTACCTAGCGAAATGGAACGGGTGAAGATCGTGTTACCCGAAAATAAAGATATCGGGGAAATCGGCGTTACAATCAGGAGTGCATTATGTTAGCGTGTATTTGCGTCAATTGCCCGGCGGGATGTATGTTAAACGTAACGGACGCGGGTGAAGTATCCGGTCATTTGTGCGGTAAGGGTATAACGTACGGCAGGGAGGAATTAACGAACCCCACACGTAACGTCACCACATCCGTACGTATACGCGGCGGTTTGACACCCATGCTGTCGGTTAAGACGGCTCGCCCCATCCCGAAGGGTAAAATCATGGATGCGGTGCGCGAAGTCCACACGATCGTATGTGAAGCGCCGTTTGCCGCGGGTGACGTTGTCTTACGAAACGCCGCCGACACGGGCGTGGACTTCGTCGCGACGCGGAACGTACCCATGCGGGCGTATATTTTCGATTTGGACGGTACCATTTTGGACAGCGCACGCGTATGGAATAAAGTCAACCGCGCATTCTTTGAAAAACGCGGTATCCCCTTCCCCATGGATTACCAGCAAGTGATTGCCGCGATGCCCTTTCCGCAAGTGGCGTTATATACGAAAGAAACATACGGCTTACCCGAAACGCCGGAGGAATTGATGAAGGAATTTTTGGCTTCGGCCGTGGACGCATACACAAACGATATAGAAATGAAACCCGGCGCGAAGGAATATATCCTGCGCTTACACGCAAACGGGCACAAATTGGCCGTGGCTACCGCCGCGCCGCCGGAATTCCATGTACCCGCGCTTAAGAACCACGGTATATTCGATTTATACGATGTGATATGTACGACGCAGGACGTGGCGTACGGCAAAACGCGCCCCGATGTATTTTTACTGGCGGCGAAGAAACTAAACGCCAAACCCGGGGATTGCGTCGTGTTCGATGATATCCTGCCGGCGGTGAAGAGCGCGAAGAGCGCAGGCATGACCGTCTGCGCCGTATACGATGGACAGGACGCGGCCGATTGGGAGGAAATCAAACGCTTGGCGGACCATACGCTGACGGATTTTAAGGATGCCTTGATTTAACCGCTTTCAGCCTCGCCAATTCATCCCTCGTACGTTCCTCCAGTTGTGATTGTATGTACCTGATGCGTGCCTCGTAGGTTGGAATGGTGACATTACCCAATGCGGCGGCCTTTTTTTGCGCTTTACGTATGCCTTGTGTGAGGTAATGAATCCTTTCCAACGCGCCGAAAAGGATTACCAGCGTTTTTTTAGCCCGTTGCCATGTTAAAAACGCTTCATCAAGGGATGCGGTCGTACCGGCAAGGGAATAACGGGGTTCATGGCGGATACGTTCAACCGCGTCGCGCCCCATTTCTAAATGGACCTCTTCCAACGCTTCGTAGGCCTTATGTACAGCAAAATCGGCTTCGGCGCAAATCGCGTCGAAGTTTTTTTTTGCCGCACGGAGTTCCGTTAACAATATCCGCCGTTTTTTGTCCATCAAGTCATAACCTTGCATGGCTAATCGTAAACTTTGCTTCGCTTGCAACAAATTGTATTTTGTCGGATAATCGCTTGGATTCATATTCCCCTCCTAATCATTAGCCATATATTTGATGCATATTATTAAAACCAACGGAGAAAAATGATAAACATGGGAGGGATGTAAAAATGCCATCGGTGGGAATGGTCGGTACAAACGGACATAAAATGGCAAGGGCTTTTTTACAATTATGCAAGGGTGCGGCGAGTTGTTACCATATTACGGATAACCAATCATATGGACCAAAAATAAACGTGTTGGTAGCGGATAATTCCGCATCGATTCTTTCCGATCTGATTTCATCATTGACATGTGACGATTATTTGGTTATAAACGCGGATAATGTCGAAATCTTCGCGTCCCTTGGGCAAAACCAAGCGAAGGTTATCACCTACGGCTTTAATCCGCGTGCGTGCATCACCGCATCCAGCGTAACCGAGGATGGCTTGCAATTATGCATACAACGCTCATTCGTGGACATCGAAGGCGTAACCCGGCCGCCGCAGGAATTTTCCGCCCCCGTGACATCCTTGGGTGCGGCTGCGGCTTGGGCGGTGGTAGGAAAAGACGGTTCTAAAGCATTCAACATGTGAATAAATTTTACAAGCACACAAGTAATACGAAATCCATACTTTACATGAAACATTTAATCGTGTTAAAATAGGATTCGTATAAAAAAGGATGGTAATTTTTATGGATAACACCAGTAATTACATCGATATCGGCGGGCGCATTTGCTCGGAATTCACGTTCAGCCACGAAATTTATTCGGAGGGTTTTTATCGCTTCGACGTGGAGGTGGAGCGCCTTTCAGGCAGTGCGGACATCCTTCCCGTAACGGTGAGTGAACGCATCATCGACCGTGCGGTAATGATGATAGGCACGCACATACGCGTCCTCGGACAAATCCGTTCGTATAACAACTATGTGGAAGCCGACCGCAAGAACAAACTTGTGCTCACGGTGTTCGCCCGCGACATCGAGGTCTTGACCGAACCTGCCGAAACCAGCCCCAACGACGTTTTCCTTAACGGCTACCTTTGCAAGCCGCCCGTATATCGAACCACACCCTTCGGCCGCGAAATCGCCGATCTCCTTGTTGCCGTTAACCGTTCCTATAATAAATCCGACTACATACCCTGCATCGCGTGGGGTCGCAACGCCCGTTTTGCAGGTAAGCTCCTCGTGGGCGAAAACATCCGCATTTGGGGGCGTATGCAAAGCAGGATATATCAAAAGAAAAAGGACGACGGCGAGGTGTTGGAAAAGACCGCGTACGAAGTAAGCGTGGCTAAGGTAGAAGTCGCGCAACCGGACGAAACCGGGGAAGCAATCGAAAATCAAGCGGAAAATGACAATACGATTGAAACGATAAACGAAACGGATGCTTTAAAAGCGGAAGAAATGTAGGAAGAATAATCGGAATCCCATATAATCCGAACCAATGCCGACGCGCATGGGTTCGGATTTTTATTTTTAAACTGTATCAACGAAGAAACCCGCCGACGGCGGGTTTCTTCGGTTCAAGGTTTAATGCCCCTCTTCCATTTCTGCTATCGCTTTCGTGGGGTGTACCGTGCCGTGTTTGTGCTCCGGCGGCGCGTAGATGGTATAGAGCCTTATCGGTTCATGCCCGACATTCACTGGGTTTGTAATAAGCCCCGACAAAAACCTGTCCTCTATCTACTGGATATTGTATTTCAAACTGTGGGACATGTCAATACATAATGTATTTTTAAAATCATTATATTTGTTATACAATAAGTTTTTCGGCGCGGGGCAGAAAACGCACTATCTCGGGCTCCTATCATCCCCCGCCCCTCGCTTCATAAGCCGTTGGATGGGCTTGCTGTGCTTTTTGACGTACGCAAGTTGTTCATTCCAATCTTTAAACCCTTCATCGGGCGAGCGGTCGTAAAATTCGATGTCGGCGTAATCCATCTCGTGCCCGAATGTTTGCCCGGCGGTGTCATTGTCGATGCATAGCACGGCTTGCGTGCCTTTATAGAGGTTCAAATAGTTCATAACAACAACCTTTTTTAATCCGGCCATTGAAACCAATATACACCGATTAAGGCTCTTTTTTTCATAATTCAACTTATAGTCTATAAAGCTAAGCAAATCCACCGCGCTTTCGAAAAATAGCGCATAATCGAACGTGTTATCATCAGAGAACCGCACGTTGAACCCATGCCCGTACTTGCTATCCTTTGCGATGCCCTTGAACCGCTTGGCGGTCACACCTTGAAGTTCTGCACCCACGAGATTGCCGTTTTCATCGTGCATGGGAAAAATGATGTTGTTCGTTTGCTTTTCTTGAAACAGTAACCGTTTATCAACGAGAAGGTCTATAACCCCTTGCCCGATGTGTCGTTTTATCCGTAAATATGCTTTTGCTTTGTCGCAGTTTGAGTTTAAAGCTATACCATGAAAATCAAATGCCTTTATTGGTGATTCTTTTTTATCATGTTTCAATTCGTTTATGGTCAACGCCACAACCGCACCCACAAAATCCATATCCATGTGTCTGACGAGGTAATCGACGGCGTTGCCGTGTTCTTGTCGGCTGTTCCAAAAATATGAATTATCAGTAAACACAAGGCTTTCGTGTTCTTTGTGTTTGTGGCGGTGTCCGCTTTTTATCAACGGAACGCCCTCGCTAATCAGATATTTCGCAAGATTCGCTTGTCGTGCTTTTTTGATTAACTCTTCATTCACGGTTAAGCAGCCCTATCCCTCCCCCAGTTTTGTAATCAACAATTTTTCAAAATCCTTTGGTTCAATATCCTTGCAATCAAGGTATTTTTCCACAATCGCACCGAGTTGAATCAATCGGCGCGTGCGTTCTTTACGCGTGCGCTCCTTCTCACGAGTGAGTATCGTTTTTTCCTGCGCCTTGATGTGCGCCATTTTCTCCCGAAGACGTTGTAATTTTTGCTCTTCGCGCTCAGTCACTTTGCACCCCCATTTTGACATTATATGTAGTAGTGCAGCGGTGTGATAACCGCGCAAAGCTCTATGTAGAAATGGTTGTTTTACAATGCGTTAATCGCCATTCTATCAGTGTGCAAAAATCTCGAAGAGCGCACTTATACATTCCTTCGGAATGTGTGCGCACCTGCGGTGGGCTTTCTGCATATCGTGATGATATGCATATTCGCACTTTTTCGGTGCGAATTGGGAGGGTTAAACCGTGGCAATTTATCATCTTCATGTTCAAGTGATTAGTCGTAGGACGGGACGGTCTGCCGTAGCGTCTGCGGCTTATCGTTCCGCTGAAAAAATATATAACGAACGCGACGGCCTCACCCACGATTACACACGCAAAACGGGCGTGGTTCACACCGAAATCATGCTACCCGGAAATACCCCAAGGGAGTTTAAAAATCGCGCCATATTATGGAACGCTGTTGAGAAAGCCGAAAAACGTGGCGATGCCCAAACGGCACGGGAGATTGATATCGCCCTGCCGGTTGAATTTGAACACCAAGAACATATTAAAATCATACAGGATTATGTGCGAGAGAATTTTGTTGAACGTGGAATGTGTGCCGACGTTGCCATTCACGATAAAGGAGATGGCAACCCGCACGCTCATGTTATGTTGACTACGCGCCATGTGACGGTTGATGGATTTGGCGGGAAAAATCGGGATTGGAACGATAAAACGTTATTGGAATCATGGCGGGAGAATTGGGCGGAGGTTTGCAACGAGCGGTTGATGGCGAAAGGGCTTGACGAAGGCATTGACCATCGTACGCTTGAAGCGCAAGGAATTGACAGAGAACCGACCATCCACATCGGCGTTGTAGCTAAACGTATGGAGCAAACGGGGCAAGTAAGCGACCGCATGGGGGAATACCGCGAGATTGTCGCACGGAACGAGGCCCGCACCCCCGAAGCCAAAGCGGAGTATATCCACGAATTAGCGCAGGCGTTTGTGATTGTTGATAGGGAGATTTCGACGATACAGCGTGATATCAGCGATATTGAACGCGAAAGGAATATCGCGAGGGTTAAAGCGGAGGACATTGAGGAACGCGCCGAAATGATACGTCAAATGCCGTCAAATTCACGTTCATACCAACAAGCGGTAAACTATTTCACGAAGACATATCATATCGCTCCCGAGGAATCGGAAACCGAGATAAGACGCCTAGAATCAAAAGCGAAGGAATTAAAACAAGCAAAAACCCGCTTGCATGATAAACTGCCCCCTCTTCTCATCGATAGAGAGGAATTCAAAAATGAATACCACAGGCAACGGTTACTTGCGGACGTCCACCGTGATAGGGAGCGGATATTAAAGCGGTTTGAACAATTGGAGAAGGAAACCCGCGATAAGTTAACGCCCAAAGGCAAGCAAGAGCGGTTGAGGATTTTGGGCTTGCTTGAGGAATCGAAGGAACGTGAAAGGGTACGGGAACGTGATATGTATAGGGAGCGGTAAAACGCATATACTGTATGACTAATCATGAGAGGTTTTACAGGTTATGTCCGCCGTTCATGGGTTTGTTTTCGGTAAACTGGGCGATAAATACGTCGCCAAGAAAGAGAATAAAGACGGACATATTTTAATTATCGGCGGGGCGGGGAGTGGTAAAACATCGTGCATCGCTATACCGTCGCTTTTGGCGTGGCGCGAGCCTGTATTTTGTATTGATATCAAGGGGGAGTTATACCAACACACGAAGCACAAACGACCAAACGCGAGGGTATTTGACCCTTTAAGCGTAACTACATACGGTTATGACCCATACTACCTTCTCAAATCTAGCGATAATCCGGCGCAAGAAGCCCGTGCCATCGCGCAGGCCCTTGTGCCGTTGCCAACGCAAACAAAAGACCCTTTTTGGATCGAAATGGCGCAAGGGATTTTTACCGCCGTGATATTACACTACAGCACACAGGGGTTATCTTTTCTTGAAACCGTTGAGGCGATGCAAAGCATCGCACCAACGAATTTAATCCAAGAATTGCGCGATAGTCCGGCACGGGAAGTGCGTTACTTCGTGAATAGCTTGGCAGATATGGATGTGCGAACATTATCGTCAATAATGGCTGAACTAAGCAAAAACACCGTGTCGTTTGTGACGGATAAAAACCTAATCCATGCGTTATCACGTCCGAAGAACATAACACCCGATGATTTGGAATATGGCATGGATGTGTTTCTTTGCATACCCGAACACCTTTTACGGCAATGGAAAAATTTATTAACTCTTATCGTAAGCCAGTTTTTACGGCACTTTGAGAAACGTCCAAATATGACGGCGAATCCCATTTTATTCTTGCTTGATGAATTTCCGCGTCTTGGAAAAATCGAGGAAATAACGGACGGGTTAGCGACCCTGCGTAGCAAGAAAATCACAATTTGCTTAATCATCCAATCGTTGGCGCAATTGGATTTGATTTATGGCGTGTCGGCACGGCGCGTTATCGCTGATAATTGCGCCTTTAAAGCCATACTAAACGCCACAGATGCAGACAGTCAGGAGTACTTCTCGAGGCTTGTCGGAACGTACGAAAAGACGAGAACCACCCATGATATGAGATTTGAACCGATTACCGGGTTTGTTGCGGGTAGTGGAACGAGCCGGACTACAGAGGAGAAGCGAACCATAAAACCCGAAAACTGGGCAACGCTGAAACATATTGCACTTTTTACGCCTTACGGCTTTTTTAAGGTCGATAAAACACCGTATTGGAAAGGGGTTTAACCATGGGAGGATTTTTTAATTTTAGTCTTTGGGATGTTATAAATCATCCGGCTATAAGAACCACATATCAAGTTGCAAAACTGGGAGTGAAAGCCATTTCTAGCGCAAGTGCAAAAGCGGAATACAACAAAATAACCGTGTCAGATATAGCAAAGATAAAAGACGATGCATTGAACGGCGATTCCAACGCCGAATTGATGGTTGCGATGTATTACACCCAAGAAGATGATTTTGATAGGGGTTTGTATTGGCTCGAAAGGTCTGCCAAGCATGGCAATGAACAAGCTAAGGCTGTTTTGGATATGTTGCAAACATAACATTGCTAATTGTTTGTTTGATTTCGTACATAAAAAATCCCACAAGGTTAGCTTTATAACCTTGTGGGGAATTGGTTTGCTTCAAAGTCATAAAAAAAATGGGATTATTATTTGAACTATCATTAATACGATTTGTATCCATCCAGTAATAGCACCATGCAGATCTGAGCTTGCCACACTCGCCTCAATATTTTCTATGTTTCCCGTAGTTTCATTATTTACGCCGAGATATACAAGACTGATGACCATAAAAACAGAAATAAATATGAAAAAAACAACACAAATTTTAGAAATTCCCAGCAATTTTTCAACCAAGGTGGCTAGGCATTTATATAACTCTTGCTTGGTTTTTTCTTTTTCGGCTTTACGCTTAGTTTCTTCTTGGCCCCGTTTGGTTACTTCTTGCTCCCGTTTAGTACCTTCTTGCAATAAAGCAATGTGAATTGCTGTTTCACCTTGGTTAAAGGTTTTAATTATTTCTGCTCTAACAGGTGGAATATCTTTATCCAAATCACCATTTAAGATTGTGTCCATTAAAACATGTGCAGATGGAAACGGCACAATATTATTTATCCTATCCCGTTTTTTTAATTTGAACATATGGCAACCCCTTTCATGACATTGGTTGGTTGCCCTAATATTAACAATAAGGTTACATCAAGGATGGGGCAACGTTAAACATCATTGATGTGTTTATATCTTCTATGCTCATTTAAATCACCAAGCCTTTCATTAATTAAACGCCCTACATTGTGATCTGCATTATGCATGATAATTTCATAATGTCAATACATTAAAATATAAAAACGTTTTTATTGTTAATTAATACATGTTTATTTTTTTCGATGTTATTTATATTGTGCATTTATACTATTTTATCTTGACATAAGGCGAATTTAAATGTATAATATGAACAAGGGTGATTATATGATTGATGTAATTATTAATATGTTGGAAGAAGAAAAAAAGAGGAATTTGTTGTTAAAAAAAACGTATGAAAAAGAGCTCGCGATGTTACCTAAAGGTGTATATAAAACTAAGAGCAATACATCAAATGTATATTATGAACGTGTATATTATGATTCAAAAACTAAGAAACCGTGTGCCGAATATATTGGGAAGGAAACACCGGAGTTAAAACCTTTGCTAGGACGCCGGGGATATATAAAAGAAGAATTAAAGTTTATTGAATATGATTTAAGGTTAATTAGCCAGATGTTAAATATTGCCAACAAACAAAGAGGCAATTTTGATATACGGGAAAATTTACGAAAACTAAGAGCTGATAAAAATGGAGGAAATATAGTACCACCCCAAATTGCTACTACACACGAAAAAAATTATAATTTCTCCCATTAATGTATCAAGCGGAACACGTACATAATTAAAGGTACACCCCTTTCTGTAAAATTAACCCAAAACAGAAAGGGGTTGTTTTTATTATGCAAACATATGGTTATGCGCGGGTATCATCGCAAGAACAACACGAGGACAGGCAGATTTTCGCTTTGCACGAAAGGGGTGTGCCATCCGGTGACATCTTCATCGATAAGCAGAGCGGTAAGGATTTTAACCGTACGGCGTACATGCGGATGGTTGAAAAATTAAAGAGTGGTGATGTGATTTATATAACATCCATCGACCGCTTGGGAAGGAATTATGAAGAAATTCAAAATTGGTGGCGTATTCTTACGAAAGAAAAACGAGTGGATATCGTTGTCATTGATATGCCATTGCTTGATACGAGAGTATATAAAGATTTAATCGGCACATTCCTATCCGACATTGTGTTGCAAATCCTATCCTTCGTGGCTCAAAACGAACGGGAAAACATCCGCAAACGTCAAGCGGAAGGCATCGCCGCAGCCAAAGCCCGGGGGGTGCGATTTGGGCGTCCGTCCAAAAAACTCCCTGATGATTTTGGGGAATTGGCAAGCCAGTGGGAGCGCAGGGAAATTAAATTAGGCGCGATGCTGAAATTGTGCAATATGAGCCGTTCTACGTTCTATGTAAAGTTGCGAGAGCACAAACTTTCGAGCGTGTAAATGCGTCCTAAATTGTACACGTTTAAAGATGTTTCACGACAGGGGAAATCTACCACATAAAAAATGAAAACGCAAGCGTTTTCGTAGGTTATAAAATTGAAAATACATATTGTGTCACATTGTTGATTCTAAAGCACTATTCCGGAATTCTGTGAGATTTAGGATTAATCATGGTTTTAAGAGAGGAGCATTAACATGGGCGAGGTTATTGGAATTATGCTTGGTGTTGCTTTTTACGTTGGATTTTTTTATTTAATCATCTACATGACGGTTATCATTCCACGAAAAAAAAAGAGAATGCTGGAAGAATATTCTATGCAATTAGAATCGGCAGGGTTCGTGATATCAAAACGAATAGTGACAATAGATTACATGCAGAACCCCGTTCGTGATCCTAATGTGGGTCTATGGGTTGATTATCATTCGCAAAAATTTGCTGTGCGAACTTCCCAAAAAGAAATAGACCCGCAAATATATAACTTTAGTGATTTGAAAAACATTGAAAATGTAGATGGAGCGAGGGGTTACGCTACTACGGGCGGGGGTGCCGGTATTGGGGTAAGAGTTGGCATGATTGGCATTGGCGGGGGGCGGATGAATTCGCAGTCGGAGGAACTTGCTTACGATACATCTATCCGAATTGTCATCGGGGGAGGGCTCTCGGGTATACACACCGTAAAGTTGGATTTGTGGAAAACCAATACGTCTTTCTTAAGTGCTGATAGTGAAGTGCGAGCGAAATCGAAGGCATATCAACGGATTCTTGAATGCAAGAGGGATATATATAATGAATTAATAAATATCATGGAAATTAATAATGGGTGATACAACGCACGCATGTGTTTGATTGAACGTGAGTTATCGTTTTTAACGAAGAAGGGATATACAATGGAAAGCCATTTCATATTAACAGACACATACCCACAGTTTTATAACTATACAATAACCACTAACTGTTTAATCGATTTCGGCAGTTATACATGGCGCGTGCTTGATTTGCGTGATGAATGCGCGTTGGTGATTAGTGAAAAAGTGGTATGTTTTAAATACTATAATAACGTATATCATCCCACGTCATGGCGCGAATGTTCGATGCGCCGTTACTTGAACAGTGTGTTCTATCATAAATTTTGGGAAGAGGACAAGAAGTGGATAGAAACGGTTCAATTGCCTTTTAGTTACAACCCGTGGTATGCAATGGGTAATAGCATGATTGGTATGGAAACGATTGATAAGATTTTTTTATTAAGCGTTGAGGAAGTTGTGCGGTATTTTGGCGATAGCGGGCATTTAAAAAATAAAATTAAATCCGATGAACACAGATACATGGTTTTCGATGAACATAATCATGCGCGGTTGGCTTATGATGAATGCAATAAAGCCGTTCCGTGGGTTTTACGTTCGCCCGGAATAAAAACCGATTCGGTTTTGATTGTTCATGGCGCAGGGGTTAATAAGGGTGCCATTGAAATGGGCGGCTTTACCGTTACGGATCACTTCGGCGTACGCCCTGCGATGTGGTTGAATTTGCGAGCGCGGATGCAGGTGGTACCGCAAGAAGTCCGAAACGTAACTGAAAACCAAGACCATGATTTGTATATGTTGAGGAAAGTAAGGCGTTGGTGAACATAGAATAACTGCTTTTCCATGCATTCTAGGCCGCCAAAAACGGCCTTGTTTTTTTTCTGTCCCGATGACTTGTAAAAGGGGTTCGGGACAGGGAAAAAACTACTTTTATATCGCCGAAGAGGGGGAATTGTCTACCGCATCAACCCCTTTACTCCCATAATATTTTCACGAACCTTTTCTCTCCTAATTAAATCGTCCGAATGAAATTCAATATTGTCAATTCTCACAACGCTTCTTATACCGCTTCCCTTTTCAACGGTTATAATTATTTTATTAACGAATTTTTGAAAAAATATTGCTTTTTCTACGTTACTTAAGTGTTTCCAGTTTTGTTGTAAACTTAAAACAATATCTTCTGGTAGCACTTTTGGGATTTTCATTAAATTTGACAATTCTGTTTTTTGTCGTACTAATTCGTTTTCAATAATTTCGGAATTTTCGTTGGATATTCTTACCATTCGTTTGTACTCGTCAAATTCAATATGTCCTTGCATATACTGCTCCATTGCTTGATTCTTTCTATTCAATAAAACATCAATTTTTTTCTCATTATTGACAATATCATTCAATAATATTTGCTCCGCTTTTTCGGTGCTTTCTTCGATCTCAATATCTTCTATTTCTGAAATATCGTTTATGCGCTGTATGTATTCACAAAAAGCAATTTCCATTTTTTTATGGCTTATATCTGGGCTTATACATTTATCAACGCCGCAGGATTTCTTTGTACGGCATCTATATGATGTACTGTAAGTTATTTCGTCGTTATTGGCTCTATAATTATGTGTGGTAAATTTCCCTTTGCATCGCTTGCAATAAAGTATCCCGCAAAAATAGCTTTCTTCCCGTGGGGTTTTAGTTCTTGATTTACTGGGTAAGTTCTTAATCTTTTCTCCTGCGAGGTAAAATGTTTCATCAGAAATAATGGGTTCATGATGTCCGTCTGCTTCAAAGTATCTATCTTCATCATCTGTGCAATAACGCACTTTACCTACGTATGTCGGGTTCAATAATATTTGTCTCACAGTGCTTGAATTCCACTGGCTCATCATTTTGGTCGGAATTTTTCGCTTATTTAGCATTATTGCAATTTTATTCATTGATACATTTTTATCAAGAAACATGGAAAAAATCTCTTTTACTACTTCCGCTTCGCCGGGGTGTATGATTTGTATTTTTTGTCCCTTTATCCTTGTATATCCATAACTCACAGACCAACTCGCTAAAGTGTAACCTTCTTTAACTTTGCGTTCCCTGCCTAAACGAGAACGCATAGTTATATTTTCGCGCTCAAATTCAGCAAATATTCCGATAATTTTCAAAAACATCCTACCACTTGGCGTGTCCGTGTCTATAGATTCGGTCAGCGAATTAAAAGCACAATTGCATTCTTCAAACAATTCTACCAATTCAAGCAAGTTTTTAGTGCTTCTCGTTAGTCTGTCAACCTTATAAACAAGAACATTGTTGACATTGCCTTCGTTAATGTCATTAATAAGCCGATTTATTGCGGGTCTTTCCTCAATATTCTTTCCGCTTATGCCTTCGTCCGAATAAATATCAAAAATATCCCATTCCTTGAGCAGGGCATAAGATTTCAGCTTTTCTACCTGCGCACGAATGGAAAACCCCTCTTGTGCTTGCTCGTCTGTTGATACCCTTACATAAATTCCTGTACTTAAACTTCTTCTTCCGCGTTCATTCATTCTCCATCGCCCCTATCTGATTTTTCAGATAGATGAGCAAGTTTTTCTTGTTTTATTCTTGGTATAGAAGTTTTTAAGAAAAATTTCAACATTTGCCTTTGCAACTTTTTTGGCAAGGTTATTTTCTTTTCTTCTCTTTTTCCATTCAAGCCCTCATCTCCAATATACATTCTTTAAGAAAATATATTGAAATTCAGCTTGCCTTATAACCATGAATAATATTAGCAATCAAAAAAGCCTTTATTAGCGCAACATTTTAAGCCACTGGGCTTTTTAGAAAGCCAAGTTTGGTCAGGTTGTGCCACGTACCCGCGGGCACGAATATGGCGGAATCCTCAAAGGCCATTTGGCGGAAGGGCAAATGGTTGCGGTCCGGCCCCATTTGCACCAGCCCCTGCCCGCCTTCCAAGCGCAGGAATTGATCGGTATGGGGATGGACTTCCAGGCCGATGCTTTCCCCGGGCGGGATAAGCATAACGGTCAATTGCAAGTTGCGTCCCGTCCACAAAGCCGTGCGGAAATTGCGGTTTTGCATCGTAGCGGCGTTGATGTTAACGACGTAGGGTTGCGGACCGTGGTCGCGTAATATCATTTCCGGCGGAGGGGTAGGATGCACGTGCGGCCTTAACGGCGGATACGACGGCCTGACGGGTCCCGGCATAGGCGGGTGGTACGGATGCGGCGGGCGCGGGTTCGGATGTGGGTTTGGCATTCTCGGGGGTGGCCTGAATATACGTCTTGGCATGGTGATGAGACCTCCGTTTGATAGAATCGTTTCATTCCATCCTATGAGACAAGAGGGTATATTGCGCATGATGGATTTTTTTTGGCAACAATAGTAATATAAGTAAACCAAAGTGCGCATTTTGCAGTATATATCCGCAAAGGCCACTTCCAAGGAGGATTATTTTATGGGTACACTCGGTCTGGACACGGAACGGGGATTATTCCTCGGCATCGACTTCGGCACCACCAACTCTGTCGTAAGCATCTATAACTTCCAAGAGGGGGAAGCGCAAACCATCCCCATTGACGGTTCCAACATCTTCCCCACCGCTATCCAATTCGAATCCGATCCCGAAGACGAAAACAAGCTCTCCCGTATCTTCGGCGTGCAAGCCAAGGAAGCGGCGATTATCTACCCGCTTTCCACGGTGCTTTCGATTAAGCGGTACCTCGGCAGCGATCAAAAGATCAGCGTTGTCGTGGATGAAAAGGAATATCCTTTCACCCCCGAGCAAATCGCGGGGGAAATCCTCGGCCACCTCAAACAAAAAGCCGACGAATACGCGCAGGAGGAGCTCGGCATTACGGGCGAATTTTCCGGCTGCGTAATCACCGTCCCCGCCAACTCCACCGACAAGCAAAAGAAAATGACGCGCGACGCAGCGGTACTCGCAGGCTTTGACCCGGAAAACGTTTTCCTGCGCTTGGAGCCGGCGGCGTCGGCCATTTCCTATGCGGTGGGCGAATCGGCAGACAAAAAGGTGCTTGTATATGACTTCGGCGGCGGCACCTTCGACGCTTGCGTCCTCCAAATTAAAGTGGAGGAAACGGGCGAACCGACGATTTCGATCGTTTCGACCTACGGTGACAACAACCTCGGCGGCAACGACGTGGACAAAGTCATTATGGATATCGTCTATGAAGAATTTAAAAAATTAACCAACGAGGAAGTTGACCTCTTCGATGAAAATGCTGACGACGGTGTGTCCAAACGGCAAAAAAAGGTAGCCCTCGTACGCTTGCAACAAGCCGCTACGCAAGCAAAGGAACGCCTCTCCCACACGAAATCAACCAAGATCACGCTCGCGCCGCTCATCCAGGAACCGCGCATCGTAAACATCAATATGGAAATCACCCGCGAACAGTTCCTCACGCACAAGCGCGTCAACGCACTCGGTGACAGCGATACGACCTTCGAAAAATTTAAGGGTAAATCCGTCACCGACCTTATCGACGAAACCCTCGCGTGCGTCACGCGCTGCTTGGAAGCGGGCAACCTCACCGAAAAGGATATCGATGAGGTCTTTATCGTAGGCGGTTCGTCCTCTATTTTATATGTAGGTGAAAAGATCACCGAACGCTTTAAAAAGGAACCCTTCAAGTCGCGCATCAGCCCCGCGCTTTCCATTTCGCAGGGCGCGGCGCATTATTGCAACATGATCATGATGCCCACCGTACGCGGCCCCGTGGTACACGAACGCACGATCCACCCGCTCGGCCTTGAAATCAGCGGCCGCCGCTTCCTCGAAATCGTACCCGCCGGGCAGGACATCCCCAAGGACGGCCTAACGATCGACTGCGCCGAACCCCTCGTCACCAACCATGACAACCTTACCAGCGTGGCCATCGTCGTATACGAAAGCACCCTGCCCAAAACCGGCGAAAAGACCCCTTCCGTTAACCAAGAGGGCATGAAACGCCTTGCGGGCACTTCCCTGCGCGGCATCCCCCAAGGCCCGCGCGGGCAGGAAAAGGTAAAGGTCATCTTCCACGTCGGTCAAGATAACATGTTGAAAGTAACTGCACGAAGCCTAAGCACCGACGGCGTGGTGACGGAACTTTCGGTGGATGAATTGTATGTATAGTTGAAACGCTGATAATTATAAGTAATCCCCTTTCCGCGACGGTTAGGGGATTTTTTAATGCACACCGCGCCGTATTCTATAACCTAAGGCAAACATCCAACGCCAAGCGCAGAACGGATTCGCGGATATCGGTACGGGTTGTCCATTCGCGGTTATCCCATTCCTCCCCGGCCAGGCTGTCCCCGGCGTACAGGATTTGCCCGAAGTCCACTTGGTTGTATTGCGCCGCCGCGATGAAGGCGCTGGCTTCCATTTCTACGGTCATGCAGCCTTCCTCCTTGCGCCGCTGTACCTTTGCGGGGGTTTCGCGGTAGAAAGCATCCGTCGTCCATGTCTTTGCCTTGATGAAGGGGACATTCTTTTCAAGTAAAACGGATTCGATGATTTCAACCACGCGGCTGTCCATCAAAATCTCCCTCGACGGCTTTACGTAATGGTAGGACGTGCCTTCGTCCCGCACGGCGGTTACGGGGATGATTAAATGCCCCACGGCGATGTCCTTTTGTAAAACGCCGCAGCCGCCGCACGCGATGAACTTTTTGCATCCGTAAGCGGTCAATTCCTCGATATGGCCCACCGCCAAGGGTGCGCCGACGATTGCCTGCACCAACGCTATTCGCTCGCCCTTATATTCCAGTTCATAGACGGGGATAGAAAAGCTCTCGAACCGTATGTTCGCAACGGTTTTATGGGGATGCTCGGAAAGGACCTTTTCAATGGCGTCACCGAAGAAGCAAATTACGACGCGCTCCGATATGTCGATGGGTTGAATAATCCTTTCGGGGCGTATTAAAGCATTCCTGTCTTCGTCATATTCCAAAATCGGAAATTCACTTTTTATCATGGGGCAAAATCCTCCCTACAATTCGTTTAATAATAACTGCCCCTGCTCCACCGGCGGTACAAGCCCCAAGTGCTGATACCCCAGCCGCGTAACCGTCCGCCCGCGGGGCGTGCGTTGGATGAAGCCGAGTTGTAATAAATACGGCTCCGCCACGTCCTCCAACGTCCCCGCTTCCTCGTCGATGCTGGCGGCTAATGTATCCAACCCAACCGGCCCTCCGCCGAACTTATCGATGATGGCGCGGAGGATTTTTTTATCCACGGCGTCAAGTCCCATGGGGTCGATATCCAAGCGGTCGAGAGAATCTTTCGCCACTTCGTGGGTGATGATGCCGTCATAACGCACCTGGGCGAAGTCGCGCACGCGCTTAAGCAAACGGTTGGCGATACGGGGGGTGCCTCGGGCGCGGCGGGCGATTTCATCCGCACCCTCGGGTTGGGTTTCCACGCCGAGTACATTCGAGGAACGGATAATAATCGTGCGCAAATCGTTTACGCTGTACGGCTCGAGGTGATGCACCACGCCGAAGCGGTCGCGCAGGGGCGCGGTTAATAAACCGATGCGCGTGGTGGCGCCGATTAACGTAAATTTGGGAAGGCCGAGGCGGATGGAACGCGCGGCGGGACCTTTGCCGATGATGATATCCAGCACAAAGTCCTCCATGGCGGGGTACAGGATTTCCTCGATGTTGCGGTTAAGGCGGTGGATTTCGTCGATGAAGAGGAAGTCACCCTCATTAAGGTCGTTGAGGATCGCGGCCATGTCACCTGGGCGTTCGATGGCGGGCCCGGCGGTGATGCGCAAGCGGGCGTCCATGGCATGGGCGATGATGCCGGAAAGGGTCGTTTTACCCAACCCCGGCTGCCCGTAAAGCAGGACATGGTCGAGGGTTTCGCCGCGTTGCAAGGCAGCTTCGACGAAGACTTTCATGTTTTCCTTCACTTTGTCCTGCCCGATGTAGTCGTCGAAGCGGGTGGGGCGGAGCTTTAATTCGATTTCTTCGTCTTCTTCGCGGTTGTAGCCGGTTGTGTTGAGCAGTCCTGTCATGTTTTGTCCCCCGAAATTATCTCGCTAATTTTTTCAACGCGGATTTAATGATCGCTTCCGCCTTCATACCTTCGTCGGCGATTTCCAAGACGGCTTGCATGGCCTCGGCGCGGCCGTAGCCGAGTGCGAGTAAAGCGTCCATCGCGTCTTGCTTGGCCGAACCGCTTTTATCGAACAACGCCATGCTTTGCGCGCTTGTCACGTTTTCCGACGCCCACGCGTCCTCGGTTTTTATCTTGTCGCGCAGCTCAAGCATGATGCGCTGGGCGGTTTTCTTCCCTACCCCGGGGGCCTTACTTAAAGCGGTTGCGTCTTCGGCCATGATGGCGATCATCACTTGCTCGGGGGACAAGGTACCCAGGATGCCTGCCGCTACTTTCGGCCCGATACCCGAAACGGAAATGAGCAGCGTAAAAAGGCGCACTTCTTCCCGCGTGAGAAAGCCGTGCAGCGCTTGGGCGTTTTCGCTTAATTGTAAATATGTAAACAATTGTACTTCCGTACCCTTGGCGGGTAAGCGGCTTATGGTAGCGGCGGAGGCTTGCACCTGCATCCCCAACCCACACACGTCGATGACGGCGTATTGCTCAGTTACGTAGGCCAGCGAACCTTTTACGTAGGCTATCATGTGCAATCATCCTTTTTTGTTATTTACAAGTGATTATAACATACTCTTCCAAAATATCGCCTCAACCCCGCGTTGGATTTTACAAAACACGCCTCCATTGTTCCAACCGACCATTTATTTTATACTACCTCCCAACGCAAGGTTAATCCGTTGGGAGGCTTTTATGCATGAATTAAATATCGGCGGGCACATTACGGAATTACGCAAGGCCAAAGGCGTAACGCAGGAAGCGTTGGCGCGGGCGATCGGCGTGAGCGGGCAAGCGGTTTCGAAGTGGGAGGGCGGCGGCTCGCCGGATATCTCGTTGCTGCCGGCAATCGCAGATTATTTCGACGTGGCGATTGACTGCCTGTTCGGGCGGGCGGCGGAAATCCATAAAGACATTGAAGAAATCGTGCTCAACCATGTGGCGAAAGCCATAGATGAGTTCGACGGCGAACCGTGGGAAGCGCCGGAGGAATGCCAAGCGGCGGTCTTTGAACGGGCTAAGAAGGTTTGCTGGGCAGTACTGTTCGGTATTTTGGGCACGCGAATCTTCAACCAAATGGGTTTGCCCACGAAGGATTTATTCGGCGACATAGTCATGAAATCGGACAGCAGCATATCACTTTACGGGCGAATCCTGTATAACCGGGGTATGGTACTCGCTTCCTCGTCGCGGAACTTCCCATACCTCTTTTTTATGCCCGAACCGGAAAAAGGCTGGGGTGAAGGCTTGCTCCCTCGGGAGGAATACCGAAAAGCCTTCGCCGCGCTGGGCGATGAGGACATACTCCGCAGCCTCCTCCTGCTCCACGCGAAGGAACCCAATACCAATTTTACGGCGGGGTATTTGGCGAAGGAAGCGGGTTTGCCCGCCGAAAGAACGGAACGGGTCATCGAAAACCTAACCGAAATGGGCTTTGTAAAGGAATACCACATTGAATTGGAAGACGCGCGGCAAAAATTCTACGAGTTTAAACCCAAGGAAAGCTTCATCGCGGTATTGATGCTGATGCGGGCGTTTATCCATACGCCCACGCACTATATAATTTGTGCGGCGGAGCGCAGCAAGCCATTGTTACGACCCAAGGGGGACAACGCATGAAAACCTTTTTACTCACACTAAGGAAAACCCGGCTTAGCTATTCCGCGGTGATGCTGCCGTACATATTGGCCACGGCCGTAGCCGCGGCGGGGCTGGTAATCATGAACCGCCTGACCGGGGAAATGGGTGAAGCCGCGCTTTACGGGCACACCGATACGCTGGTGCGGTTGCTTTTGTGGGTCACCGCCGTAATGGTATTGCGCGCGGCGGCGACTTCGCTCTCCACATTTTTGTACGCGCGGTTTACCGCCAACGCGGGGTACGCTTTGCGGGCGTATTTCGTCAGGCATTTCCTTCGGGTGCCCTTCGCGCGGGTAGAGCGGACGGCCAGCGGGGAGAATTTGTCCATCTATTCCAACGACATACCCAAAGCGGAGGCGTTGATTGCCTCGGATATATTGGATTTATTCACGGATTTCGTTTCGTTCGTTTCCGCGTTTATTTTTTTAATGCTCATCAGCCCGCGGTTTACGGCGATTTCGTTCGTCGCCGCCATCGGGATGCTGGTGTTGCAAATCGGGTTGGCATTACCCCTCCAACGGTGGTCGGTGCGGATGTCGGAAAAGCAAGCGGAATTTAACGCTGTGGTCAACGATTCGCTGCAGAACCTTTCCACCGTTATTTCTTACGGCCTTGAAAACGTCCTCGAAGCGCGTTACATGAACGTGTACGGGCAATATTTCACGGCATTAAAGAAGTTCGCGGTTTCCCTCGGCTTTATGCTCGGTACGATGCTGACCATCCTGCTGAGCCCACTGATTGTCATCTTTACCGTGCTTGCGCTGGCGACCATCGCGGGGGAATTGGCGATTGCGGAGTTCATCGCCTTCATCACGACGGTATTCATCGCCGCGACGTCAGTTACGCAGCTCGCGCAGAACGTGGGACGCTTGGCGGCGGATTCCGCCGGGGCGAAACGTTTGAACGAAAACACGGACGATGTCCATGAAATCTCGGACGAGGGCGCGGAAGAGACTTCGGAACAAATTGTGCCGAAGTTGGGTGTGCCTGAATTAGGGGAAATACGCTTTAACGACGTAACCTTTACCTACGGCGCGGAAGAACCCACCGCTTCACCCGTTTTGGATGCGCTGTCATTCACAATCAAGCCCGGCAGCCGCGTGGCCATCGTAGGCGCAAGCGGTTCGGGCAAGTCCACAATCCTTAAACTATTGCTCGGTTTGTACGAGCCCACCGGGGGGACGATTACGCTCGACGGGGAGGATATATCACAGTTCCCCAAATCGCGCGTACGCGATTTATTTGCGTATGTGCCGCAGGATTCCTTCCTCTTCCCGGAAAGCATCGGCAAGAACATAACCCTCGATTGGGGGCAAGAAGCAAAAGCCGACAACACCCATTTCCGCCTTGATCGGGAACAGGAAGCGGCGTCAAACAACGCCCGCCTTCGCCTTGCTTGCGAACAGGCGGGCATACTCGGCTTCATCGATTCCCTGCCCGAAGGCTTCGACGCGATTTTGGGGGAATCCGCCGAAAATATCTCCGGCGGGCAACGGCAGCGCATCGCCATGGCAAGGGCGTTTTACAAGGACGCGCCGATTATCCTCTTCGACGAAGCCACCGCGTCCCTCGACCCCGCCACCGAAGCGGAAATATTAAAGACGCTGGACACCGTTACGCAAGGGAAAACCGTAATCATGGTGTCGCACCGCCTGCAAACCATCGCCGCTTGCGATTTGGTCATTACGATGGACGGCGGCAAAATGAGGGAGGCCGTACAATGACGTATTTTTATAAGATGTTCCGTTTTATGCGGCCGTATGCCCTTCGTTACGCAATCAGCCAAATCATCTATTCGTCCCAGGGGTTCGCGTTCCCGTTTGTGCTTTCGGTCTTCGCGGGGAGCATCATGGCTGCCGTGGCCAACGGTGACCGCGACGCCGTGTTCCGCTCGGGTATCATGCTGGCGGTTATGCTCGGTGCGTTTATCGTCGTGTTCCTCGTGGGGGTATATGTAAATATCGTGACAATCGAACGGGCGGCGATGGACATGAAGCGCGAGCTGTTCCGCAAATTCGTGCGCACGGGATTGGAGGACGCGAGCCATTCCGGCGAAGGCATCGCCGCGATTAATACCGATGCCAACACGGCGTCGGGCGTGTTCGAGGGACCGCTGATGCAATTAATGTACAGCATTATCGCCATCATCGGCGCGACCGTTGTCGTGTTTTCGGCGGATTGGAAGCTGGGCTTCGCCGTCGTGGCGGTGGGGGTCGTCAGCTTCTTCATGCAGCACCGCTTTACAGAGCCGCTGGCGCGCGTGGGCAAGGAACAACTGGAGGCGAACGCCGATTCGCTCAAAGCCTTAAGCAACACGTTTTCGGGGGCGATGGCCATTCGCGCGTACAATATGCAGCCCCAAGCCTTCCTCACCTTTGACAAGGAAAATCTGCGCATGAAAAAGCTCGACATCCGCCGCGGGTTGATTCGCATGGGACAAAGGCTCTTTGGTACGGTGGAGGGTTGGCTGACGCTGGCGGTCGTATTCGGCTTCGGCGGGTGGCTGGTAGCCATGGGGCAAATGGAATTCCATTCCCTTGCGTCGGTGTATATCATGGCGGCGACGTTGACCAACGCCATCGGCAGCCTGGGAGCCAACTACGCGGGTTTGCAACCCCCCATCGAAGGTGCGAAGCGAATCTTCGCCATCCTCGACCGCCGGGAAACCCACGAATCCGATAAAAAATTGATTACCCCGAATTCAACCAAATCCGACAGTTACCATTTATCCATTAATGATTTCACCTTCCAATACCGCGACGCGCCTTCCCCTACCCTTCACGGGATTACGCTGGAAATCCCCGAAAATCGGATGGTCGCTTTCGTAGGGGCGTCGGGCAGCGGCAAATCAACCCTGTTAAAAACCATCGTCGGCATGTACGAACGCGATTATTTAAATATATCCGTCGGCGGTCAAGCCTTCGCGGAAACCCCCATTGAAGAATGGCGCAAAAATTTCGCCTACGTGGACCAAAGCGGCAAGCTCTTCGATATGACCATCCGCGAGAATATCGCCCTCGGATGCGCGGGCGCGTCCGACGACGATATCATCGCTGCCGCCAAACAAGCCGCCATCCACGACTTCATTGAGACGTTGGAAAACGGCTACTCCACTCCCTGCGGCGAAAAAGGCGCGTCCCTTTCCGGCGGGCAACGCCAACGCATCGCCATCGCCCGCGCGCTTATAAAAAAAGCACAGGTCCTCGTCTTCGACGAAGCGACAAGTGCTTTGGATGCGGAAACCGAAGGGCAAATCATGGAGACGATTCACGCATTGCGCAAGGACTACACAATTCTGATTGCCACGCACAATTTGGAAAGTGCGAAGACGGCGGATACGGTCATAACGTTGGTTGACGGATCCGTTTAGGTTTAACGTACCATAATCTTCCTTACCAGCGCCATAATCATGCGTACGGGCAGCGGTTCGAACTTTCCGCCGATCTTTTTGAGCTCCTTGCGGATGGGGATGGATTGCGGGCAATGCTTTTCGCATTTGCCGCAGCCGTTGCATTTGCGCGGGCTGGAGGTCACCTTGCGTATCGCCGCCGTTGAGGTCATATACAGCACCATACTCGTGATAAAACCCTGCGTATAACGCGCGTTGTACGCGGACAGGCACGCGGGGATATTAATGCCCTTCGGGCAAGGCAGGCAATAATTGCACCCCGTGCAATTGACCTTGTACGACTTGCGGAAATGTTCGTTTACCTTTGCGTATACGGATGATTCCGCTTCGGTGAGGGGCTTGTGTTTTTCCACGGCTTTTAAATTTTTTTCCACGATTTGCGAACTGCTCATACCGCTGACCACGACGGTTACCTCAGGTTGGTTCCACAACCAATCAAGCGCCCAATCAGCGGGGGAGCGTTCGGCGTCGGCGTCCTTGAATATCCTTGCTGCTTGCTTGGGCAGGCCCGTGGCCAGCCGCCCGCCCAACAAAGGCTCCATGATCATGACCGATACGCCTTTTTGCGCGGCGGCCTGTACGCCCGTGCGCCCCACTTGGTAATTTTCGTCGTAATAATTGTATTGCACCATACAGAAACCCCAATCGTAAGCCTCCAATATCTTAATGAAATCGCCGCATGTACCGTGGTAGGAAAAACCGATATTTTTAATCAGCCCGGCCTTTTTCTTCCCTTCCAGCCATTCCGTGATACCCAGCGAACGGAAATGCTCCCATTGGTTATTATCCACGACGCTGTGCAAAAGATAATAATCGATATAGTCCGTTTTGAGCCGCTTCAACGATTCGTTAAAGTATATATCGAAGTCCTCCGCGTTTGCGCACCTTAAGAGGGGCAGCTTGGTGGCGATGTATACGTCCTTGCGTTTGTTATTGCGGTGCAGGATGTCCCCAAGCGTTTTTTCGCTGCCGGGGTAGATGTACGCCGTATCGAAGAAGTTAACCCCGCCCTCGATGGCGGAAAGTATCATGCGCTCGGTTTCCGTTTTACTTGCGGGGAAGCGCATACAACCCATGCCTAAAATGGAAAGCTCGTTACCGGACGATTTATCTTCTTTATACTTCATGAAAGGCCTCCAACCCCGTGTGTTAATTTTATAAATCATACCACAACTCGTACAAAATATAGATAACTTAATTCCGTTATGCTATGATTCGACGGATTTTACATAAAACGACAAAAGGTGATCCCCATGCCCGCGTACACACCCATGATGGAACAATATTTTTCAATCAAGGCGAAATTTGAACATTGCATCCTCATGTTCCGTTTGGGCGACTTCTTCGAAATGTTCTTCGAAGACGCGAAAACCGCTTCGCAAGCGCTCGGCATCGCGTTGACGGCACGCGATTGCGGGCAAGAGGAACGCGCCCCCATGTGCGGCGTACCCGCCCACGCGGTGGACAACTACATAGCCCGTTTGGTAGCGCAAGGGTACCATGTTGCCCTGTGCGACCAAGTAGAGGACGCGAAGCACGCCAAAGGTATCGTAAAACGCGATGTGGTACGCGTCATTACCCCCGGCACGGTGACCGACGCCAATTTGCTTGAAGAAAACCGCCACAACCATATAACCTGCATAAGTGCCTTTGATAAAAACGAAGGGTTCGCCATCGCCACGGCAGATATCACCACGGGCCTTTTTATGGTTACGGCCGTGGATTCCAGCCAAAGGATGTTGGATGAACTGACACGGATCGCCCCCGCGGAAATCCTTCTCCCCGAGGGTTTTTCGCTTGCCCGTGTGGTGGAGAACATCACCGGTTTAAAAGCCACCGCCGCCCCCGCGTGGACGTTTACCCAATCGAACGCCTATAAATGCTTGACCGAGCATTTCTATACATTACACCTTGAAGGCTTCGGCCTTTCCCAAAATGCGCCGGAGATCCCCGCCACGGGCGCGTTGCTAACCTATTTGGCGCAAACGCAGTTGAACGCGCTGGCGCAGATAACGTCGATCAAGCCTTACACGCAACACGGCCGTATGGTGCTGGACGCGCCGTCGCGCCGCAACCTCGAGCTTACCACCCGTATGCGCGAACCCGGTAAAAAAGGCTCACTCCTCGGTGTACTGGACCATACGAAAACCGCGATGGGCGCACGGCTCTTGCGTAATTGGGTGGAGCTTCCCCTGCTTTGTACCGACGAAATCCTGCGCCGCCAATCCGCGGTAGCCGAATGGTACGACGCCCCTTTACCGCGGGCCGACCTGCGTGTCTTCTTACAGAATATCCACGACTTGGAACGCGTGATGTCACGTTTGGCCGCTTCGTCCGCCAACGCACGCGATTTGGCCACGGTGCGGTCCTCCCTGCATGATTTACCCGCCATCGGCGCATTGGTAAGTGAAATGCAAAGCCCCGCGCATAAGGAGCTTTACCGAACCTACGACGACTTGGCCGATATATTTTCCACCATTTCCGTACGTATCACGGAGACGCCGCCGCACGCCACCCGCGAAGGCGGGATGATACGCACGGGGGTTAACGCAAGGCTGGACGAGCTTCGGGGCGTACGGGATAACGCAGCCGGTTTCGTTTCCCAAATGGAGGCCCGCGAACGCGAACAAACGGGGATCACTTCCCTTAAGATCAAAAATAACCGCGTATTCGGTTATTACATTGAAGTAACCGCTTCCAATTTATCGAAAGTCCCCGCGCATTACCACAGGAAACAAACGATCGCAAACGGCGAACGCTTCATTACCGAAGAATTGAAACGGCTTGAGGAAACGATATTGGGTGCGGACGAAGAAATCAACGCCCTCGAATACGACCTGTTCGACGCTACCCGCCGCGAGATCGTGGAGCAAATGGCACGGGTGCAATTTACCGCGGCGACGGTCGCCACACTGGACGCGTTGCAATCCTTAGCCGAAGCCGCCGACCGAGGACGTTACGTAAGACCGATTGTGGACAACGGTACGGGTGTATATATAAAGGAAGGGCGGCATCCGGTATTGGAAGCCCTGACAAGCGGAACGACCTTCATCCCCAACGATACCGACATGGACGTCAACGCGAATCGATTATCCGTCATTACGGGACCCAATATGTCGGGTAAGTCCACTTACATGCGGCAGGTCGCTTTAATCGTATTGATGGCGCAGATCGGTTCGTTCGTACCCGCCGAAGAAGCGCGTGTCGGCACGGTGGATCGAATATTCACCCGCGTAGGCGCATCCGATGATTTGGCCACAGGGCAAAGCACCTTTATGGTGGAAATGACCGAAGTAGCGAACATCCTGCATAACGCCACCGGTCGGTCGTTGATTATTTTGGATGAAATCGGCCGCGGGACGAGTACCTTCGACGGACTTTCCATCGCATGGGCGGTGCTTGAGCATATCGCCGACGAAATCGGCGCAAAGACGCTCTTCGCCACGCACTACCACGAGCTTACCCAATTGGAAAAACGTATCGCCGGTGTCGTCAACTTTTACTTCACCGCCCAAGATAAAAACGGCGATATCGTATTCCTGCGCAAGCTCGTCCGCGGCGAGGCGGGGCAAAGTTACGGCATACACGTAGCGCGTTTGGCGGGCTTGCCGTTATCGACGGTAAAGCGCGCCTCGCAATTATTGGAAAAATTAAACCCGACGAAATAAACGCCATTGGAATATAATGCGTAAAAATGAAATAATTAAAAGATATACAGGGTATTGTATACATACTGCTAACATGGTAGACTTAAGCACGTAAATGATCACGTTATTTTACCCTCTTTGAGGGAGGAGGATTTTTAATGGCCACAATGTTTAAGAACATGAAAATCAAAGCCAAATTGGTATTCGGCTTTGGTGTGGTGCTCGTCATCCTTGCGGCGATCTCCATTTTCAGCTTCATCAATATCAACAGGATTGATGAAAACATAAACTTACTTATGGACCATCCCGTCTATAGGTACAACAACCTGAGCGCGGTCGAAGTGGAGCTTATGGATATGCGCCGCGTCGTTTCCGCCATGGCTTTCCGCATGGGGGATCCGCAAACGCTGTCGACCATGCGCAACGAGGGTCAAAGGAGCCTTTCCGAAATCATGAGGCTGCTGGACCTTAACGAAACGAGCCTGCGTACGGATCCCAATATCGCGCCCGAAAGACGGGACGATACGTTGCGCGATTATAACGATTTGCGCAGGTTGGTTAACCGCTACCACGCCGACGTTCTGGTAGGTATGTATACCGCCGCCAACGAAGGTATCGCGGGGGACGCCGCGAGCTTCAGCCGTGTGGAAAATTTCTTTAACTTGGGCTCAAGCGTAGCCGGCGAGTTATACGAGCTTTTTAATGAAATGAACGCCGCGACCCGAGAAACCAAAAATAATCGCGTAGAAGAGTTGGAAGGGACAGCCGCTACGACGACCACTTCGGTGATCATCATCGCATCGATCGGTTTGCTCTTTGGCGTGATTATCGCCATGGTCATTGCCTCAGCGATAACCAAACCCATCCGCTCCATCGTTACTTCATTGCATGAGGTCGCTCACGGTAACCTCAACGTAAACATAGACCGTTCAAGCCTAACGAAGGATGAAGTGGGTGAATTGACCGCCAACGTCCTAACGCTTATCGAAATGATCCGCAGTATCGTTAAGGATCTGTCTGACGTAAAATCGGAATTCAACGAAAAGGGCAGGATGAACTACCGTATCGATACAAGCAAATATATGAACTCCTACCGTGAAATGACCGACGGCATTAATGTGATTCTGACCGGTTTCGTGGGTAATATAAACGAAGTGGTTAAGGTCCTCGGTAATATCAGCGACGGCGACTTTAACGTCAAGGTTTCCGACATGCCGGGTGAATTCATGACCTTGGTAAACGCAATGCGCAGCGTACTGAATAACCTCAACTCTGTAAGCGGCGAAGTAAATTCCATGATCGACGCGGCAGCGGTGAAGGGTAACCTTAAGTTCAGCATTGATTCGAATAAATACCAAGGCGACTGGCGCACCATAATGTCGGGGCTCAACAACGTAGCCGAAGCGGTAGACAAGCCGCTTGCGGATATTAAGAACGCGATGAACGCCCTTAACAAAGGTCTCTTCGATACCTACGTAAACGGCAACTATGCGGGCGACTTCCTCGCCATCAAGAACGATATCAACCACGTAATTAAGGGAATGGCCGGCTACGTAAAGGAAATCGGCGATTGTTTGGCGGATGTATCGAAGGGCGACCTTACCCGTCATATCCGTATGCAATTCGACGGTGACTTTAACCAAATCAAGACATCGATCGATAACATCGTGACGACGCTCCATAAAACGATGTCCGACATCAACTCCGCTTCCAGCCAAGTATTGATGGGCGCAAAGCAGATTTCCGCCAGCGCGATCGACCTTGCCAACGGTGCGCAGCAGCAAGCAAGCAGCGTGGAGGAACTAAACGCATCGATCGATATAATCAACCAGCAAACCCAGCTCAACGCTGAAAACGCCACCCTGGCCAGCGACCTTTCACGCAAATCCGCCGAGAACGCCAACGTGGGCAACGAATCCATGAAGCAAATGCTAAACGCGATGGGGCAAATCAAGGAATCGTCCAACGATATTTCAAAGATTATCAAGAGTATCCAAGATATCACCTTCCAAACCAACCTGCTGTCCTTAAACGCGTCCGTTGAAGCGGCGCGTGCGGGCGAACACGGACGCGGTTTCGCGGTGGTAGCCGACGAGGTGCGCAACCTCGCCAACAAATCCCAACAATCCACGGTGGAAACCACCGCCCTTATCTCCGACTCCATCAACCGTGTGGACGCGGGCTCCAGCATCGCGGAAGCGACCAGCGAATCGTTGGCGGTCATCGTAAAGAACGCAGACGAAGTATTACAAATCATCAACGGTATTTCCGCTTCCTCGAAGGAACAAGCCGAATCTATTTCCCAAGTTTCGATCGGGCTTGCGCAGATATCGAACGTAGTACAATCCAACTCCGCCGTATCGGAAGAAACCGCCGCGGCTTCGGAAGAACTCAACTCACAAGCCGAGGTATTGCAACAACTGGTGGCATACTTCCGCCTGTAGGTAAAACGCAATAAATATTTGCACAACGTTTTATATCCATGTATAATAACGCAACGGGGGTCGCAAACAAGCGGCCCCTCAAGCCCGAGTGGCGGAACGGCAGACGCGGTGGACTCAAAATCCACTGATGGCGACATCGTGGGGGTTCAAGTCCCTTCTCGGGCATTCCGTAACGGAATGTAAAGCAAAAAGGGGATTGTCATAAGACAGTCCTTTTTATTTACTTATTTAAGGATGATTCATATGACTGACCCCATGCAGGAATATAAGGATGTTGAAAATAAATTAATAATCTTGTATTTGTTAAACCGTATGGTATTGCCCATGTCGCGCGGGCAGATCGTGGAAATGGTACTGAGCGGGGATTTTATGGACTTCTTTACGCTGCAGCAAAACCTGTCCGAAATGGTGGAAATGGGGTTTTTGGATACATCGCAAGAAAACGCGTCGGACAACAATACCACGCGGTATACAACAACGGAGGATGGCGCAAATACGCTTGAATTCTTCGAACGGCGGATCGCGTTCGGCACGAGGCAAGCGATTATCCGATACGCCAATGAAAACCGCCAAAAGATAAAAAAGGATTATGAAAAAACCGCGACCTACTTCCCCGATGAAAATAACGACGAATTCCGTGTGAAGTGCGGCGTATATGAGGACAAACGCGCTTTGCTGGAATTGTTCATATCGGTCGATACCCGCGAGCAAGCCAAATTTATACAAATGAATTGGCAACGGAACGCGAGCGTTTTATACGGTCAGATTATTAACGCGCTTACCACGCAAATTGAACAAAACGAAACCTCGCCAAATGACGGGGAAAACAGAAACGATCCCGAAAATCCCGGTTGATATACCGGGTTTTTTTACGCATCGATGCTTATATTCATATAAGCGTTGATCAAAAACGGCAATTCGGAACAACGTATAAAGATGCGGTAAAAAGGTATCGCTAAATAACTCGAACCGCGTTCATCACTTGCTTTGGCGAATTCCAGTACATATACGATATCCATATGCCAAATGGTTTTAGGTTGGGTACCGAGGAGCGTGTGCGCGCGTTGCATAAAGGTGATCAATGCTTCGTCGGGGGCGAACAACGACCGTTCCAAGTCGTCGAAGCCGTGCACCCGACCGAATTGCATATCCACCTCGATAATCCCCGCATCCGTAACAAGGAATTCGATTACATTCGAATATATGATATGACCCCTGTAGGATTGCCGATATACAATGCGTCGGCCTTCTTCATCGTGGGGCGTAAAGAATTCGTCAAGGACGAACTCGGGGAAATGGCGCGCTATAATGGATTCCGCGGTTGTATCCAACCCATCCGGGTTAAAATAGGTGACGAACCCGTCCGTTATCCACATTTGTGCGTTTCCCAACGTAAAATCCACCCCAAACGGGGTTTCCTCGCGTATAACACGGGAATCATCGCCGAAGAAAATACCCGTTAACATATCTTCATCGTAGTAATAACCCGATATACGCAACGCCCGCATCGGCGGGAAACGGCGTATCATATCGGTTTCCATTGTAATATCGTGCCGCGCCAGCACGGTACGGATGATGTCCTCATGTTCGGCGGAAACCGTATACCGCCGATTCTCCGCGAAAAGATAACCCGCCAAAGCGATGTTAAGCAAAACGAAAAAGAGTAATATTAAATTCTTTGCTTTTTCCCATTCCATCAGTTTTCTTCCGCTCTTTCCAACCGTAATTCCAAACCCATACCCAACTCGGCGGGGAAACCTAACGTAAGGCGCTCCCCTTCCCCAACCGCTACATTTAGCGCGTTGGGGGTCAACGTTAATTGGTGCATTATATCCAAATCGAATATATACGCCGATTTGCGGTAACGAGTAACGTGCCCATGGTCCACCGTTATTTCAACGGGATAATACAGCGGGTCGTTCGCGGGTCCCCACCCTTGCTCCGGGGCGAATAAAGGAAAACCACCCGTTGCCGTTCCGCCAATAATGTAATTAAAACGGAAAATATGCGTACGCCCGTTTAACTCATATTCCGCAAGGTAAAAGTCATGGTTTGAAGCATGGGGGTCATTATTGATAAACGCCAGCGCACCCGCGAAGTCCGTCATAAAATCGGGCGATTGTTCACGGCGGATGGGGCGGAAGCAATTGTATTCCAATACATTCCCCGGTAAATAACGTAACCGCGTATTGATCGTCGTTATTGTGATGACGTTACCCTCCATGCGCGGGTTACGCATCGCGGGATTATCAAAGAAATGGGATACCTGCGCATTAACCGAATGTAATTGCACCTCACCGGAACGATTGGCATACGGGTTTGTCATCCGCAGCGGGTTGTGCCGCCAACCGTTTAACGTTCGGGGTAAAAAAATACGCGTATCCGTAGCGTTAAAATACAAATCGTCGTTGATATAGAAATCGGGTATATAAAAATACCCGGAAGGTAACGCGAAGGTCCAAGCGTGTTCATCATCCAAAAAAATTACGCTCGTGGGTAGTACCGCCACGGCGTTAAACGCGTCCAATCCCCTATCCGTCAGCACCGCACCCGTGCTTTGGTTAAACGCCGGGGCAAACACATCCGCACGCATCGTAAACGCATATTCATACAGGATAACCGGGCCGCGTAACGCGGTGTTAAGGATGGGTGCGGCTTCACCCATATTAATAAAAATACCGCGCCGCAATATTTCCGTTATGGCGTTGTCCGCGGACGGTTCGTTTACGCCGTAACGCATGTCAAACCGACCGTCCCCATTGCCGAAGATTACGCGCGAAGGGCGTACGATGTCCGTATACCCGTCAGGTGAAGGGGGGTCAAAGAGTGCCGCAAGGTAAACGAAGAAGCTGCGATTCGTAATATTCACAAACCACAGTTGACCCGTTTGATACACAGCCAATACCGCCAAGGCGATAATCACCACGGATTTTAATTTGCGGATTTTACCTTTGTTTAATAAATTAAACACCAACGCCGCCCTCTTCACGTTTAAAGCGCAATACCATGGTAGTACCAATCCCCGGGGTACTGGCCGCGTGTATCGTCCCGCCGTGCGCCTCCATGATTTCCTTGGCGATGGCGAGCCCTAAGCCCGTGCCTCCCAGCGCACGCGAGCGGGCTTTGTCCACACGGTAAAAACGGTCAAAAATACGTGACAAATCCTCTTCCGGTACACCCATACCTTCGTCGCGGATGCTGACTTGGTGACGGTTTTCGTCCGATTCGACCGACACGTGTATGGTTGACCCCTTGGGGCTGTATTTGATCGAATTGGATAGGATATTCGAGATCACTTGATTAATACGGGGCGCGTTGGCCAATATAAAACACGCGTCCTCCGTCCCGGCCAATTGGATCACTTGGTTCGTTTGTTCGGCCAATACTTGGCATTGGCGGATGGAAATACGGATCAAACCCAGCAAATCCACGATGTCAAGCTCCAACGACGCTTGTTTGTTGTCGAGCCTTGATAATTCCAATAAATCCGTCACCAGCGTTGACATACGCCGCGCTTCCTCGTCGATGATCTCCAAGAAAGCCATGGCTGTCTTTGGGTCCTCGAGCGCGCCGTCAATCAACGTTTCGGTATACGTACGGATCGAGGTGAGCGGCGTACGCAATTCATGGGATACATTGGCTACAAATTCCTTACGCATTTCGTCCTGCTTTTTTTGTTGCTCCAAGTGCTGTGAAATCTCGTTTGTCATAAAATTAACGCTGTTGGCCAACACGCCGATTTCATCCCCGCTATGGACGGGGATTTGTTTTGTCAAATCACCTCCGGCCACCGCTCGGGCATGGCGCGACATCGCGACGATGGGCCGTGTCAGCGTATCCGCGAGGAAATACCACGCAATCGGGATAATAACCAACGCCACCAATACCGTTAGTATCAATATCCGCGTAAGCTCAAAGAGGTTCGCGTTCATGTCGTCGGTCTTCATGCGGGCGTTGATAATAAAACGCCCGTCGGCATGATCGACGGGCATGGCAAAACTTAACCATTCTGCTTCTATGTTATTTAAGTCCATACCCACACGCCCGACAGAAAACCCTTCCTGCCCGCTCATGGCCCACGATATGGCACGGTCGTTGGAACGCGCCCCCACAAACCCGACGGGTGCGATCCCGACGCCCAACTCACTCATCAGGATCACTTCGATTTCATATTCGCTCTGCATCGTCTCCCATTCGGGTGCGTCTATAAAACGGGCGCGGTCATTGGGCAATACGATCGTGTTATAAACCCGGACGGCAAACCCCCGCAGCCGCTCACGCGCCCGTTCCTCCTCCATTTCGCGTACCTGCCGCAGCATAAACGTACCGCTCAACGCCATGACAATCAAAACCACGGATATATAGATAACCATGAGCTTTAATTTGATGCTGTTATATTTCCTTACCTTCATTGGACCGTGCCGTTACCGAATTCCGTAGTGAAGTGATAACCCACGCCGCGTTTGGTCAGTACGTATGTGGGGGATTCCGGTTCGGGCTCCAGTTTCGTGCGCAGTCGCCTGATCGTAACGTCCACCGTGCGCACATCGCCGAAGAATTCGAAGCCCCATACCTCCTTCAGCAGCATTTCACGCGAGAACACTTGATTATTTTGCGTAGCAAGGAACCGTACGACCTCAAATTCACGCCGCGTCAATTCCACCACTTCGCCGTTCCTCGTAACTTCATACAAATCCAAATCAACGACAAGCTCGCCGAAGGTCAGCTGCTTACCCACTTCCTTTTTCGCGTCCTTGTCCCATCGGCGAAGGTTGGCCATTACCCGCTTCATCAGTTCGCGTACGCCGAAGGGTTTCGTCACATAATCGTCCGCACCCAAGTCAAAGCTCAGCACCTTGTCCGTTTCGTCCGCACGCGCGGTCAGCATGATAATCGGTACCTGCGAAACCTCGCGTATACGTTTGCATACCTCGTAACCGTCCATCTTGGGCATCATGATATCCAACAGCACCAAGTCGGGGTTTTCCTTTAACGCCAGCTTTAAACCCGCCACACCGTCGTTTGCCGACAGGACATCGTAGCCTTCTTTCCTTAAGTTGTAGGTAAGAATGTCCACAATCCTTATTTCGTCGTCCACTACCAAAATCTTCGCGCTCATAGGGCCTCCTTTATGGATTGCATTTTTATTTTCGGGTTATTTTTATTACGATTACGGTCTTTATTATACCATTTTCCGATAAAAAAAGAACCGACCCTCACGGGCCGGTTCCCTTTACGTTTTATTAATCGGTTACGCTTTGTTATCTGAGGCCCATAACCCTTGCCGTGTTATCCAATGTTTCTTGGCTTTCACCGCGCAGGTATTCGGCTGCTTCAGCCGCGGTACGTACGCCTTGGAATACCCAGTCGGCTACGTTACCCGGTATGTCGCCGATACCGGCTGCGATACCTGCGTCGAAGCGGGTGTTACGTGCGACGAAGTTGTTGATTTCAACGCATTTTTCCGTCCAAAGCATTTGACGGGTGTCGGCGTCGTCGGCGTCGGTCAGTATCCACAAATCATCGCCGGGCCATTCGTTTAATGCTTCAAATACGCGGAAGACTAATTGGGGATCCTGTACACCGGTGGGGATAGCCCATCCGCCTTGGAAGCCGCGAAGGCCGTGGTACCTGCCGCTGCCTTGCGGTCCGCGCGGGAAGGGTACTATGCGGAATTCGTACGGGGGATCGGACCAGTCATAACCTACCATACCCGCGTGCCAGAATTCTGCGGCCCAGAACAATACATCGTTTCCGTGGAAGGCCGTTGACAGACCCCACCAGTCCCAAATGGAATCGACGTTGCCGGGCTCATGCCAGTACAGTTCTTCGTTCCACAAGGTTTCCAGCAGTTCGATGGCTGCCAATGTATTGGGGGAGTCCAGCGCGTACATAAAGTTGTCGGTTGCGATTTGCCCGTCGTTCATGGCGATGATGCCTTGGGCAAAGTCACGTACCCAACCGGATACGCCCCAATACCCTGCGGCACCGGCGGCGCGTGTCATGCTGAGGAACGCATCCCACGTCCAGTTGCCCGCGTCAAACAACGCTACGGGGTCTTGCAAACCAAGGCGTTGTACCATGTCCCAGTTGACGCCCAACCAGAAATGTTGCCTTGAGGGTGCGCCCGTATCAAGTGAATAGATTGATCCGCCCATTTGGAGCCCGGGCCTTACGACCGTTTGCGCTCCGAACAGGTTGCTGCCCGGGTATTGGAGTGTGGCGATGTCTATGATGTGGCTACCCGCCAAAGCAGCTTGCATGTACGAGCCGGAAATTACGATGAGGTCGCCGATGGGGTCGTTGGCCAATTGGTGCGCCAGGAACGCTTCATGGAACTCATGGTATTCGCCTACGGTGAAGGATTCGAACCTAACGTTAAAGCGTTCCGCTACGGCGTTGGCGTTGTTCCATTGCATCATCGCCACTTCGTAGTCGTCTTCTTCGTTCGGATCGGGTCTTTCGGCCCTGATGCCGAGCCCCGGGCCGTAATCGTGCCAGGAAGCGAGGCGGATAAGACGCGGGGGTTGTGAATGGTCAACGCCCGGAATGGTTTCGCCGGAGTCGCCCCCGCCCCTGTTACAAGCTGCAACCGCGAAAAGTACGGCAACGGCGGCCAGTAACAAAATAATTACTTTACCTGTCTTGCGTGTAAATGCATGCATTTACATTTCCTCCTTTTTTTATGTTGTTTTTTTATACAATCAACCTACGATCCCGCTCCGCTCCAATCCTTCCACAAAGAAGCGTTGCAGGAATAGGTAGATAGTCAATATAGGCGCGATGGCAAGCGATACGGCGGCGAATATAACCAATTGGATGAAGATGGGGTTGCGCGTTTCCTGATCCTCGGAATACGTCCACCCTACCGAACCTAATTGCGCGGCCATCAAGCTGTTACCCGTCATCAACAAACCTCCGTAATACGTGTCGTTGTAATGCCATACGAACGAGAACAGGAACACCGTGGTGACCGCGGGTATGGCATTGGGTAACATAATCTTCATGTACGTGCCGAACGTGCCGGCTCCGTCAATGAAAGCGGCTTCCTCAATATCCTTGGGGATACCGCGGAAAAATTGACGGAAAATGAATATATACAGCCCCGAACGTATCCCCACCCCCGTCAGCGTTAGCATTAACAGCGGTATCGGGTAGTTCGGGTTGATCAAGTTCCAATCCGGTTGTCCCAAAAAGTGGCGGAAGTTCAGGAACATGGGTATCATATACGATTGCACCGGCACTACAATGGAAAGTATGACCAATGCGAACAATATGCTTACCCCGGGGAACTTAAACCTTGCGAACCCGTAGCCGACGAAGGATGCCACCACCACCGACAACACCGCAAACGTACCCGCATGGATAAACGTACGCGTCAACGTGCTTACGTAATCCATATAACGTATCGCCATTCGCAGGTTGTACAGCGTGGGCTCCTGCGGGAACAGGAACACCAACGGGTTGCCGATGTCCTGCGGCGACATAAACGTGCGCGAAATAATCGCTATGACGGGAGCCAGTATAGTATAGCATACGCCGACGATAATAATAGCCATGACTATATTAAAAATAAAGTTTTTTGTACGGCCCCCCCATTTTTGCACGTTGTTTTTCGCCATGGGGGAATTCGCCCATTCGTTAAAGCGCGATTTGATGTTCATTGACCCGCCCCCCTAATCATAATAAAACACGCGTCTGGATATGAGCCAGCATATCGCAAACAACACCAGGCAAACCAATAAGGCCGTAGATAACGACATAGCCGACGAGGCACCGAAGTTATTTTCCATGACGTACATGTCGCGGGCGGTTTCCACAACATCGGAGTTGGCGTAGGTATCCACCACGGTATACACAACGTTGGTGATAATCAACGGTGACACCATGGGAATCGTTATCTTCCAAAAGGTTTCGTAGCCTGTGGCCCCTTCGATTTGTGCTACCTCGTACATGGAAGGGGGTATGGATTGCAACGCCGCCAGGAAGATAAGTATCTGCACGCCCGCCGAGCGGATGATTTCGTGCAGGTTTGCTATCGCTTCGACGATGAACTCCACCACTTGCGGGGGTATTTGGAAGTTGGCCAACAGCATAATGATGGAACCTACGTTAAAACCCGTTTGTTCCCGCATGACTTCGGGCGGTATAAAATTTACCCCGCCGAATATCATGCCGAAGCTCATTTCTATGGTGTCGGCGATGGCGGCGGACGCCATGATAACCGGCAGGAAAAAAATCGCCCTTACTAACCCGCGCCCCATAAACTGCCGGTTAAGCAATATCGCCATAAACAACGCGAAGAAGATGATCAGCGGCACGTTTATAACCATTTGGAATATGGATTCAAACATTTCCACAAAGAAGGTCGTATGCTCACGGAATATGAAATAATAATTATCCAACCCGACCCAAGTGAAATTCCTCTTTCCTTCTTCCATAACCAAAATATTAAAGCTGTACCGCCACGCCTCGATTATATTATACAGGAAGAAAAACGTAATCCCTATCAACCAAGGAGCGATGAATAAATACCCCGAAACCGTTTGCCTGCCCCGCAGACTCAAGCCCTTGCGCTTGGGTTTTTTTTCATTTTCCATTATCGCGCACCCCCTGTTACGGTAAACCAACGGGGCGGAATAATAACGCCGCCGTATTCGAACGTGTCGTTTGTATTATTTACATATATCCGCGTACCGTTGGAAAATACCGTTACCGTCACCTGCCGCGAGGTCATGATATCCGATCCCCTGTTGGCCAGCACGATAAAGTCCACGATACGTTCGCCGCGCAGGTGGCGGTATACGTCGTTAAACATACGGTAATGGTCCACGGCCTGCTCCATCCAATTGATATAATGGGTGGAATAGAAGCGCTCGTGCGGGGAAAATACCGCGGCCCGTGTAGGCTGTCCGGTAAACATGTACCGCGGGCTTGCGCCCGTAGCCATGCTGTTGAGCAATATGCTTGTGGGGTGGAAGTCCTCCCGTATGTTGGCGGGGCGCCCGGCGAACTCGATGAACCCGTGCACTACCATGGGGAAGAAGGGAACTTCGTAATCGATGATGAAGAATACATCCGATTCCACCGGAGCGTCCACGATATGGGACGCAAAAGCCAAGGAATAATCGTTTCCGCCGAATACCACCAGGTTTGAGAAGCTGTCCGTCAGCCGTTCAAGCTGCGATTCGGCTATCAAGCGTGAATGCTCCCTGTCTACTTGATTTCTCCTGTGGATGCTTTCGGTTATGAAGTCACCCATATCCGCCAAAGCCAACCCGTCAAGCCCCATACGCCGTTCAAAAGCGGGTATAAAGCTGTCCAAGTGTTGCGGTACCACGCCGGGGTGCACCAATAAAAACCAGTCGTTGCGGTGATGCGTACCCCGCGTAAACATCATATCCCTTGCTATCCGCGTCATAAACCCGACATAACCCGAAGGGTCACGCGCCGCTTCCAACTGTGTCCTGAAATTGCGTGAATACCAATTGGTCAAGTGAAAGTTGACAACGGGGTTTAACCCGCCGCCGCTGGCTTGCAACCGGGCTTCCATGTTTTGCATATCCCGCTGGTTGCCTACGGCTCTGATGGGCCGTATGCGTTTGGCTACGTCGTGGTTGATGCCGCGGTTAAACCACCCGTGCAATTGCATCTGTATGGTATTGACCCCGCCCGCATTTAGTAAATCCACAAAGCGGTCGGCGTCGTCCATGGTTGTCATGATTTCAAGCGAATCGTATTGTACGCCCAAAAAGTGCCTTCTTATATCAACGGCTCCCAGCACGTCCAAATAGAACGTACGGTCACCGGGGCCGTCAAGCGGCGTCAGGATGCCTTCGTCCACTAAAAATTGCTGATAGGCTTGCGCCATCATACCCACGCCGGGGTCTTCCTCGGCTATAAATTGATAAACGATCGTAATGTCACCGTCATACATGTTTTCCTGTATTACACGCAGGTCGCCGCCCGCGCCGGGGATCCCGCCCATACCCAACGGCATGGAGCTGCGCATATGGAAATTAAACCACGCGTTGTTTTGCGCGTTGGGTATACCCATACCCGGGGTTTCCGCGGCCACTTCGGCATTGATAAAGGTAAGCCCTTGGCCGCTTTGTACATGCGAGATCAAACCGAAGCCGTTGTTTTGTATACCGATTACGGGCAAACGCGCGGCCTGCTCCATTTGCGGGAAGAATACGGTCAATATCGTGTCCACGCCGTACATAGGCATGGCGAAGGGTACCTCACGGTACTTACCGTTATTAAAATTAATGACTCCGCCCGCGCCGCTGGGTACCAGCATAAAGCCTTCCGAATCCTCGCCGCCCGCACCGAAGAAACGCAGTATATCGATATTATAAATCATCAGGTTGTTTGCGCTTGTGGTGGTCAGTTTATCCAGCGGGACGTTTACATACATGCGGTCCCTTTCCAACAATATTTCAAACGTAACCCGCCAAAAATCAAAACTTACGTCCGGTTCATAACCCGCCATGGTGTTATGTTCCACCGTCATGTTCAAGTTCCAATCCAAATAATTTTCAAAAATGGATATCATGCGGTTGGTATTGCCGATGCTGTCGAAAATGGCTGCGCTTAAACGCCTGAACCCAACGCGTTCCTCCGATTCATGCCATTGCCCGCGGAAAAAACGCGCAAGCGATTGGTCACCGGCAGCCAATATCATTTCATTAACTTCATTGTAGAATTCTTCGCTGAGATACCTCGGGAGCCAATGCGCACCCAAATCCAGATTACCCACTTCGTAATTTATACGTATACCTTGCTTGTTGCCGTGGGTAATGGCGAGTATTTCAAATTGCTCGGGACCGTACGCGACCGAATCGTTATACGTCCAATGGTGGCGGCGGCGGCGGTTTGCGTCGTAGAAACTGAAGCCCATGTTGGACCGCATAACCTCGCGGTTAAATTCGTTGGCGATCCGGTCTTCCCCTTGGGGGCTGGAATGCCACACGTTGTCGTTCCTTTTGTCGTGGATGGCGAAGGTCGTATCATCCATGTTTACATACAAAGCGATATACGGGGTTTCGGCGGCCCGCACCATGTCGGGTACGCGCCCCTGTCCCACCCCTGTCAAGGGGATAAACGGACGCCCCTCCCCTACCTCCATACGTTGCGTAAGGCGGGTAAAGTCATAGATCGTGGCGCTGTTGATATATAAAACGTAGAGGAATATACCCGCAGCCACCACCGCCACGAAGATTAGGCGGTTGAGCCATAAACGTTTTGTTTTGCGGCTTATCTTCATTGTCTTTCCCCCCTCATCGGAACGTTATTTCAAGGTAAACGCTGTATATGAAACCATATAACTGTTGCCAAAGAGTAGACAGTAAGGTAAGCAGGAACACGATAATCAAGATCGCCACGAAGGTGAGCAACACCGTAAGCAAAGCCTTGACCGCGCCGTAGTTATGCACCGTTATCAACCCTACGAAAACGAGCAGGATAAAATAGAACATCCCCACGCCCATCAGCAGGAAGTAAAAACCCGTTTCGTCCGACGAAAGGAAATTGGAGATTAACGTCGCGGGTATCATCGTCAGGATTAGAGGCGTCATGGCGTAACATATCGCCATGACGATATCCTTAAACCGCCCTTCGCCGTCGGTCAGCGAAGTCACCGACCAGTTTGCCACGCTGAACAACAGCACCATCGCGATCAAAACCACTACATCCACCACGCTGTTACGCATCAGGGGATGGCTGTCATCGACCAAAATGGACGCGTATTGGTTATTATACATAAAGGATAGGCAAAGCAACGCGAAGTTAAAGAACGCTAACTTCATCGTCCCTTGCCCTTCGAACTTCATGGCGTAAAAACCGGCGAACGGCTGCACCATTATGCGCATGGGCAAGGCGTATAAGCCGAAAAACCTCTTTACCGCGCTCATGCCTCCGCCACCCTCCTCTTGACTACCTTAAATATCTTGTATGCGATTAACAACCCCACAAGACCCGTACCGACGGTAAAAACGGTAGGTAACACGCCTTGTAAAACCTCCAGCCTGTGCCGTCTGAACGCGATGGAATAGTGAACCATATCCATGCCGCGGTGCAGGTAATACATAGCTGCTTGGTTGTCACCTTCCGCCAGCAGACTGCGGCCGATACCCGCCCACGCGAGTTGGAAGTTTTCATCCAAGGCTGTAAGTCTGCGCCACGCATCTACGGCGGCCGCTTCGTCACCCCTGTATCTCATGGCAATGGCTTCGTTGATCAACGCACCGTACTCCGTTGGGGTAAATTGCAATACCCTGCCAAAATGCGCGTCCAACACGATGATGTCGTCGCCCAGCATTTCCACGGCTACGGGGCGGCGGGTCATACCCTCAAGCGACCCCCAACCGCTGAACACGTACAGGAGATTACCTTCCGAATCGTAGGTATATAAACGCCCGCGTACCCTGTCCAGCGCGGTAAACATCCCGTGCGGGCGCGCGATAATATCAATCAATTGGGACGGTCCCGACAATTGGCCGAAGCCTACGACCCTAAAGCGTTGGTCGCCGCTTATCGATACCGTGTCATTTAGGTTGAGCAGTACGTCCTGCCCGCGGGGATTAAGACGCATGACTTGGTTGTTGGTACCCCATGGCTCTATGTTGGTGGTAAATACGAAGTTGTATTGATCCAGAGCCATACCTTGGAATTCGGTGGGGATAAAACGGTTTTGTCCTTGCAACTGCCTATCCGTCATAAACAATCGCCAAAAGATTTCCAACCATTGGCGGCCCGTTTCGATGGTGCCGAAGTAACCCACGAATTCACCTTCGACGTTAAAGTTCATGATCCCTTCGAAAACGTGCTGTACGATTACGTATACGCGGCCGCCCCTGTCCACAAGGATGGATAACGGCCTAAAGGCAAAGCCGTCTTCCAAACCTTCCACTTGGGGTTCCCTTATCATGCGGATAAAATTACCGTCCCAATCCAATATCGGTATACGTTCGTTGAGTGTGTCCGCTATATAAATGTCGCCGTCCCATGTGACGAATATCCCGTTGGGGCGGTCAAATTCCTGCCATACGCCGTCCATGTAAAAACCCGTTATTACACGTTGCAGGTTCAATTCCTCGTCGGCGACCACGATACGGTTGTTGCCCGTGTCAACGATGTAGATATAACCGAACGGACACACATGCAAATCCGACGGGTTATTGAAGCCCCCCAGCTCCGGGTCGATATCCGCCGCGTTAAAGGACCGAAGCGGTACGTAAGCCGCCGGTGCGGGCACAAGCGCCCCCCAAAAGTTGTACGAATATCCTTGGAAAGGTGTACTTTCGGCCAATACGGGTATTACCCAGCCCGTGGTAAGTACGATAGCCAAGACGACCGCCGCAAACTTTTTTGTGATTTCGTAATATTTACCTTGCATATTTTATGCCCCCCTTTTTACTCCTTCATACCCGAAGTCGCCATCGTTTCCACGATGCGGCTCTGGGATATGACGAAGAACGTTACCGGCACGATCATGGTGATGAACATAACCGCCGCACCCGTACCCGCGCGGGCAATACCGCCGCCCGCTAACATATTCATGGCGAAGGTCAGCGGCCTTAACTCTTCGCTGTGTATCACCACACCGCCCGTGTTGGCCCACAACGCTTGGAACATAAGGATTACGAGTGTCAGCCAAGCGGGCTTTACATTAGGCATAACGATCCGCCACCATATCCCGATTTCCCTGCAGCCGTCCATCCTTGCCGATTCCACCAGCGAATCGGGGACTTGTTCCATGAATTGCTTCATCAGGTACAGCCCCAAGGAAGCGGCGAAAGCCGGGACGATCAAGGCCCATTGGGTATTGATCATGTTAAGCTGTGACAGGATCAAGAAGTTGGGTATCCCCGTAACGACCGGCGAAAACATCAGCGACAGGATAACCATGGACATCAGGAATTGACTGCCCGGAAATCTGTTTTTTGCCAAGGGATACGCCGCCGCCGAAGCGATGAGCAAATGCCCCAGCGTACCGAAACCCGTAATAATCAATGAATTGAGGAAATACCGCGAAAAGGGTACCCACGACTGTTGAAGCAATATAAACAAATCGGAAAAGTTGGACAGCGTCGGGTTACGCACCATAAAACGCGGCGGGAAATAGAACAGTTCGTCCAAGGGCTTAAAGGCGTTGGATATGGTCAGTACCATGGGCAAAGCCATAAACACCGCAAACAACCCGATGAAGAGGAACAACGCAATCGTGCCGCCGGTGGAACGGCTTAATTTTTTACCGCGTTTTGCCAGCTTTATTTTCCTGCCCCGTTCGTCGTATACGGCGAATTGGGATTTGTGTATCCGTTTGGATATAACCGGCGCAGCCATTATGACCCCACCTTTCTTAACAGGCGCTGGACGGCCTTATTCGAGCCTACCATCATTAGGAACAGGATAACCGCGATGGCCGACGCGAAGCCCATTTCGAATCGTATCCACCCGAAGTCCATCATGTGGGTTACGATGGTTTCGCCCGCGTAGTTGACGCTGGGGAAACCTGCCAACTGTATCGAGATATCACCCACCGAGAAGGCCGCCGTGATCGACATAACCGCGCCGAACATCAACTGCGGGCGCATGGCGGGCAGTGTGATATACCAAAGCTCCTGCCAGCGGTTTTTGATCCCGTCTATGGCACCGGCTTCGTACATCGCTTTGTCCACAGTTTGCAAGCCCGCGATAAAGGCAAGGAACGCTACGCCCAAGCTCAGCCACACCTGCACGACTAACAAAAGCGGCAGGATAAAACGCGTGTCACGGAAGAAGTTGATAGGCCCGTCAATCAGCCCGAAGTTTAACAGCCAACCGTTGACCAAGCCGTAGCGGTCGCCCGAAAAGAAGAACTGCCATATGAAAAATACGTTGCCCGATATGCTCGGCGCGTAAAAGATAACCGTCATAACCGCACGTACCTTGGGCGGCAGCTCGTTTATGATCCACGCGAAGGTGAAACACAGCACATAGCTGACGGGGCCCGCAATCACCGCGATAATCAAGGTATTTTGCAACGCGACCATAAATACTTCGTTTTCTAAAAAGAGGCGGATGTAGTTGGTCCAACCTACGAATTGGGGCGTTTGCAAAATATTAAAGGTCGTAAAGCTCAGCGCGATTGCAATAACAACCGGCAACACCGTAAATGTGAAGAACAGGATAAAGTACGGTGCAAGCAGCATATAACTCTGCTTATTTTGCTTCACCAATGCCCATGTCGTGTTCCTTTGATGGTTGGCGGGCTTGGGGAAAAATATTCTCTTAAATAAACTTCGTTTTTTCATATCCGCGCCCCCCTAATATTCCAACCCGAACTCCCTGCGCTTGGCGCGCAGTTCGTCGTTGATAAGCCTTACGGAATCCACCAAGGCTTCACGGGGGCCAATGTCCTCCGCTTCTACCGACATATAGAAGGCGTTACGTACTTGGCGCGGGGTGAAGTACCCGCCCGGCACCTCGGGGATGCCTCGGATATTGTCAAATTGCACGCGTAACATACGGTAGTCCTGTACGGGCCACGGCATCATACCAAACGCCTCCAAGTTGGCGGTCGGATGGCGCGCGGCGGCACCCATCAAGGATTCCATTTCACGCCCGAATTGTGTTTGTATCTCCGCCGAGGTCCACCATTTCATGAACTCCCACGCGGCGTCGGGATCGTTGGCTTGCTCCATCATGACCACGGCCAAGCCACCCGTGGGTACGGTACGGTCGTACGTACCGTCTGGCCGTATCGTGGCCGGTACGGGTTTAAAGCCCCACAACCCCCTGATTTCGGGCGCAAAGACTTGGAGCGCGTTGTACATCGTATAATCGGCGATGGCTAAAGGCATGTCACCGAAGCGGAAACGGTTGAGGAAATCGTATACACGCGGCAAGCGGTAATCCGTAAAGAATCGGGTGAAGTCCCTAAACGCGGCGAGTGATACGTCCGAATCCAGCGCCGAACGCGAACCGTCTTCGTTATAGAAGTTGCCGCCCTGCTGGTACAGGAAAATCCCGAAGGGTTGGTGGGGGAAGTCGGTCGGTGCCGTGGCGCTGCCGCCCAAGGGTATGCCGAACGCCATATGGTGCATGGACAGCGTCGCGATGGCACTCCGCACTTCATTCCATGTATCGGGGGGTTCGATGCCGATTTCATTTAAT